>Ga0194130_10001295_pt1 | contig 40918 bp, 10 predicted proteins | sample TA2KigsurfametaG_FD_160084 | JGI IMG/M metagenome (GOLD analysis project Ga0194130, IMG submission 160084) | Freshwater microbial communities from Lake Tanganyika, Tanzania - TA2015050 Kigoma 12 surface | ecosystem: Environmental > Aquatic > Freshwater > Lake | place: Tanzania: Lake Tanganyika...
CGCTCCCCCGGCGTCCAACTTCACCACAAAACCCTCCACCCCGCCTTCCGATCCCAACAACCGCTCCCCCACCCCAGGATCCCCGTCCATCTCCCCACGGTAATTGCCGGCCACTAGGATCGAGCCATCAGCGACGGCTAGCGCATTCACAGCCGCTTCGCCCGAGCGTCCGAACTGCAAGACCCAGGAAAGCTCCCCTCCGGGACCGTACTTCGCGACAAATCCATCCCGGCTTCCGCGCGCGACCAACGCCCGCTTACCGGCACTGAAGCCGAAATCCACCGTGCCGGAGAACGTCCCTCCGACATAGGAATTACCGGCGTCATCGGCGGCCAAAGCCCGGATTTCATCACTGCCCGTGGATCCGATCGCATGCGCCCAGCGGAAGCCTCCCTCAGGTCCGAGCTTCATCACGAATCCGTCCTGCGCCCCCGCCGAACCCAGCAACCGCTGGCCCACGCCGGGATCGAAATCCACCTGGCCCTCGAAACCGCCGGCGACGAGGACGAAGCCGTCCCCGTCCACCGCCACCCCTAGGCCCGAGTCGGCACCGGTACCGCCGATCGCTCGCACCCAATCGAGGGAACCGGAGGGGGAAAGGCTGAGCACAAAAACGTCGGCCTCACCGACGGCGGTCAGTTCGCTCACCGCCGGACCGGGATCAAAGTCGACTTTGCCGCCGAACGATCCCGTCGCGACCACGCTCCCGAGCGGTGAGACGGCGACGGAACGGATCTCATCCGCACCCGCCCCACCAAATGAGCGCGCCCAGAGGAGTTTTCCCGTGCGATCAAACTTGGTCACGAATGCATCGGTGGCGCCTTGCGCGGACGTGACGGAGGCGGGGTTCGCTGGGTCGAAGGCAGTGCTGCCGCTGAAGCGCCCCGCCACGTAAACATTCCCTTCGCGATCCAGAACCGTGGCGCTAACCTCGTCGCGCAGGGTTCCACCCAAGGTGGAGACCCACGCGAACCGAAGGTCATCAAGCCGGAGCGCCGCGGGCAGGTTGGGGTTGCCGGCAGCGTCCGTGAACGCACCGGCATCAATCACGATGCCCGCGCCTCCCGACACCGCCGATTCCGGGGTCAGAGTGGCGGAGTAATTCCGGCCGCTGCCGGCAAAGCCGCTCAGGGAGCCGTTGGTGACCTTGACATCGGCGGCTGTGAAATCCCCCGAGTCCTCGCTGAGCTCGAAGCTGATCGTGGCGGTCTCGCCCGTTCGCAAAGATGGACGGCTGGACCTGATCACGGCCACCGGCGAACGAGTATCAACCCGGATGGAGCGGCCGGCCGCGAGGGAGCCGGCGGCGCCCGGCGCGGGAAGCACCAGCCCTGCCGCAACACCGGAAAGGTTGACGATCTCCCCGTCATTCAACGATAGCGCGGTGACGCCGGCGTGATCCAGGCGGTCACTGCGGTCCCCTTCTCTAACCTCGTATCGGAACGTGATCGTCGTTCCTCCGGACCCGGAGGCGTACACCGCCCGGCGGGCCGGCTTCACGGCAAGATCAAGCACGGGGCTGCCCCTGACCGTGACCGGATTCGTGAAATTCACCTCGATGGAGATCACGCTTCCGGCGCGGTAAGACCCGTCGACCGTGGGTGATGATAGCCCGACCACAGTAGCCGCACTCGCCGGTTCCAGCCGGAAAGAAGCCTCCTCCGAGCGCAGGCTGGGATTCCCCGCCAGATCCCGCGCAAAGCCCGGGAGAGCGGTGACGATTGCCCGGGTGGCACTGCCGGGCACAGCCGTGAAAAGCGCCGTGTATTGGATACCGGAGCCGGAGAGGTTCGAGACCGAGCCCCCGCTGACGAGCAGGGCCGCCGCATCCAAGCCGGCGACCGGCTTGTTGAAAAGGAAACTCACCGATCCGCTCTCGCCCACGCGCACCTGATTCGGAACCGTGACCGCGACGGAAGGAGGGTTGAAGTCGGTGGTGAGGAGGGTGGGAGCGCTGGGGGCCGACCCGTTGCCGGCGGCGTCCTCCACCAAGACCGTCAAGGCCCCGCCGGCCGGTACCGCCGCCTGCAGCGCCGCGGCCGTGCCCGTCCCCAGTTCAAAGCTCACCTGTGTATCCGTGGCCGCGATCGTCGTGTCCGTCGCCAGCAGCCGCTCGCCGAGGTACAACCGCGCGCTACCCCCGCTCGCCACTCCCTCCGCCACCGTCGAGGTCACCCTTAAACCCGTGTTCGTCGCGTTCAGCGTGTTCGCCACCACCGTCCCGCCCGTCGCCGTCACCGCCGGCGCGCCCGGCGCCTGCGGCGCCTGCGTGCGCACCACCAGCCCCCTGGCCCCAAGATTGTCCGCCGACGCGGGCAGCGTCGTCGCAACGAGCCCGTTGCCCGCCAGATCCGCCACCGTCCCGGCCGTATAGCTGGTCACCGTCAGTGCCGGGCTCGTGTCCCCGGCCCTCACCGTATACACCCCCTTCAGCACCGTGCCCGCGGTCCCCACCGTCAGGTTCACCACCGCCCCCGTGTTCAGCGTCACCGCCACGCCGCTCCCGGCCCGCACCACTTCCGACATCGTCGCCTGCACCTCAATCTGCGCCCCGGCCCGGTACGTCCCCGCCGGTGTCGCCGAGGTGAAGCGCAAAAGCACCGGCGCCGTCGTGTCCACCGCCAAGGGCTTGTTCTGCGCCAGCGACCCCGCGGCTCCCGGCGCGGGCAGCACCAGGCTCGCGGTCGCCGTCCCCGCCAGATTGCGGATCGCGCCACCGGTCGCCGTGAGCGCCGCCGTGCCCGCGTAGTCCAGCGTCGCCGCCGTGTCCCCCGCCTGCAACGTGTATTCAAAAACCAAGGTCCCCGTGCCTGTGCCCGACGCGTACGTCGCGCTGCGCGCCGGCACCGTGTTCAGCGCCAGCTGCGGCGTGCCCAGGACGTTCACCTGCCCAGTGAAGTTCACCTGCACCCGGATCGTCGTCCCCGCCCCGTACGCTCCCGCCGCCTGCTCCGCCGTCACCCCCGCCACCCCGATGCCCACGGCCACCGTGAAGCTGCGCTCCACTTCCGCCGCCGCCTCGTAGTTGCCGTCGCCCGGCTGGCCCGCCTTCACCACCACCGTCCCCGCCCCCGTCAGCGTCAGCGTGTTGCCCGACACCGTCGCCGGCCCGCTCACCACCGTGTACGCCGGCGCCAGTCCGGAACTCGCCACCGCACCGAGGCTGAACGGTGGATTGCCGACCGCCTGGTTCAGGGGCGCGGGGAAGCTGATCTGCTGCGCAGCCTTCGTCACCGTCAGCGCCCCGTCCTGCCGCCGCAGGGTGTAGTTCGCGGCCATGCCGCCGCTCAACCTCACCGGGTAGCCGCCGGGCGCACTCGTGGCCGTCGCCTCCGCCGAGGCCACCGGCGCCGTCACCACCTCCGCCGTGTCCGCGTTCACCAGCCCGGCGTACTCCAGCGTGAACGCCGGGTTCGCCTGCCCGTACGGCCGGCTCGCGGGCTTCACCGTCACCGTCAGCACCCTTGGCTCCACCACCAAAAGCTGTTCCACCGGCGTCGCCGCCACCGTGTTCGCGTCGCCCGGCTGGCTCGCCTTCACCACCACCTCGCCGGCCCCGCTCACCGTCAGCGTCGCCCCATTCACCCGCGCCGGCCCGCTCACCACCGCGTAGCTCACCGGCAGCCCCGAACTGGTGGTTGCCGCCAGGTTCAAGGGAGCGTCCCCGTACGTCACCTTCCCGAGCGGCGCGAACTGGATCGTCTGCCCACCCTGCTCCACCCGCAATACCCGCACCACCGGTGGCGCCGCGTTGTACGTGTCATTGCCCGGCTGCGTCGCCTGCACCCACACCTCCCCGGCCCCGCCGGTCACCAGCTTGCCTTCGGTCACCGTCCCCTGGCCCCGCGCCACGCTGAAGGCCACCGGCAGACCCGAGGTGGATGTCGCCTCCAGCGGGATCGCCGGTCCGCCCAACGGGGCCGTCGCCTGCAATTGGAAGCCGATCCGCTGGTTCACCTTCGCCACATCCAGCGCCACCACCACCTCGGGCAGCGCCAGCACGTTCGCATTACCCGGCTGGTTCAGCCGCACCGTGATCACTCCGGAGGACTGGATGTCATAAAGCTCGTTCGCCGCGTTCAGTTTCGCCGGGCTCGACGCGGCCAGTGTCACCGTCACCGGCACCCCGCTCGAGCTCCACGCCCGCAGCGCCACCGGCGCCGTCGTGAACTTAAGCGGCACCCCCAGTTCCCCGAGCTCCAGCCCCGTGTACTGCGGGGCGCGCTCGATGGTGAAGGTGCCCGTCGCGCTGCCCGTGTAGTTCCCGTCCGCCGGCGTCGCCACCACTGTGTACGTGCCGGCGTTCACCGGCCTAGCGCTTGCCCCGTTGAACGTGTACCTCACCTCCACTCCCGGCACACTCGTCACCACCGTCGGCGCCAGCCCCTGCCCCGTGTACACCGCCGTCAGGTTCCCCAGGGCGAGCCCCACCTCCGCCGCCCTCACCCGCAGCACCCCGGCCGCGTATTCAAAGGCGTACTTGTCCGATACTCCTCCGCCGGCCACCAGGGGGTACTCTCCTACCGGTGACCTCGGCCCCGCCAGCGTCGTCACCTCCGGCGCCTTCGTCAAAACCCCGGCCGTGTCCCCAGCCGCCAATCCCTCGTACCTCACCGTGAACGCCGGATTCCCCTGCCCGTACGCCCGGCTCGCGTCCACCGCCGTCACCTTCAGCGGCGCCTTCCCCACCGTCACCACCACCACCCCCTGCCCCTGGCCGCCCAGATTCAGCGCGCCCAGCCCCACCGCAAACACCCCCGCCTCCCGCGGCGTCCCGCTGATCACTCCGCTCGCCGTGTTGATGCTCAACCCCGACGGCAACCCCACCGCCGTGTAGCCCTGCGGCGCGCGACTGGCCGTCACCGCGTAATTGAAGGCGCTGCCGTACGTCCCCCCGGCGCTCGCGCTTCCCCCCAGTTCCGGCTGCGTCGCGGCCGCCGTCACCGTGTAAGTCGCCCCGAGGGTGTACCCTCCGGCGAACGCGTTGCCCGACAGGTCCGTGATCCCCGTCCCCGTGGACTTCAAGTCCAACCTCACCGTCCCGCTTCCCTGCAGGTTGCCCGCCACCACCACGTACTCCCCGGCGTTCACCGCCGCCACCGCCGTCACCGCTCCGCTCAATCCTCCCGTCGTCGTCACGTTAAAGTCCCCCGCGTCCACCCCTGTCACCTCCCGGCTGAACCTCACCTGGTACGCCACACTCGTCGCCGTCACGGCGGCCTCCAACGGCATCCGCCGCACCACCCCCGCCACCTGCGGCGCCTGCGTGTCCACCCGCATCGCTCCCGCGGTCGTCAGCTTCACCACGAACGCGTCGTATCCACCCGACGACGCGTACACCGCCTCCCCCATCCCGGGATCAAAGTCCACCACCCCGGCGTAGTAACCCCCAAGGTACACATCCCCCGCCCGGTCCACCGCCACCGACTGCACGTGGTCATCCGCCGCGCCTCCGAACACCTTCGACCAAACGTACGCTCCCGTCCCCTCCAGCTTCACCACGAAGCCTTCTTGCCCGCCGCCGTTCGCCACCTGCTTCGCTGTCCCGCTGCCCGGATCAAAGTCCACTTCCCCGTGGAACATCCCTCCCACGTACACCCCGCCTCGCTCGTCCACCGCCACACTCGTCAAAGACTCGTCCCCGCTTCCCCCAAAACGGTGGCTCCATCCGTGCGCTCCCCCGGCGTCCAACTTCACCACAAAACCCTCCACCCCGCCTTCCGATCCCAACAACCGCTCCCCCACCCCAGGATCCCCGTCCATCTCCCCACGGTAATTGCCGGCCACTAGGATCGAGCCAGATCCCACCGCCAAGGCCCGGCCCAGCACTCCCGCCGTCCCGCTCCAGCGCCGGCTCCACCCATTGCCTCCCTGCGCATCCAGCTTGTACAGGATCACTTCCATCCCCGCCTGCACCGTCAGGCCGCCCACTCCCGCAGCGCGGTCAAACGTCGCCGACGCCGGCAGCGCCGCTCCCAAAATGTACAGGCCGCCGGCCGCGTCCGTCCCGGCTCCCACCGCCACCAGCGCCGCGTGGCCGGACGGCACGCCCAGCCCCTTCGCCCACCCCAGCTGCCCGCCGGCATCGAACTTCGCCACAAACGAGTCCGTCTGCCCCGGGGCGGCCGTCACCTTCGATTGGCCCGGGCCTGGATCCACGTCCAGTTCCCCGCTGAAGAAGCCCGTCAGGTACACCTCCCCGGCCGCACCCACCGCCAGCCCGGTCGCCTGCTCGTGCGTCGCTCCTCCCAGCGCGTGCGCCCAGACCAGTTCCCCGGCGCCACTTAGCTTCGTCACGTACAGATCCGACTCCCCGCTCGCACCCAGTTTGCGCACGCCCAAACCTGGGTCGAAGTCCACCTCCCCGAAGAACGATCCCGCCAGGTACACGTTCCCCGCGGCGTCCTGCGCCATTCCTCTTACTTCTTCCTCCCCCGGCCCGCCGAAGGTTCTGGTCCATAGCACCCCGCCCCGCGCGTCCAGCTTCTGCACGAACACGTCCCGCCCTCCCGACGAGGTTATATTCTGCACCCCCACTCCCGGATCAAAGTCCGCCGTCCCGCTGAACGTCCCCGCCACTGTCACGTTCCCCACCTCGTCCACTCCCACCACCCTCCCCTCGTCACGACCCAGTCCTCCCGCCACCACCGCCCACGCGTACTTCACCTCGTTCGCCAATCGCAGTTCCCCGGCCAGGTTCCCGTTCCCCGCACGGTCCGTAAACCGGTTCGCCTCCACCCACACCCGCCCCTCTCCCTTCACCCCAGCCACCGGCGTGTACACCGCGCTGTACTCCCGCCCACTCCCACTAAATCCACTCAACACTCCGCTCTCCACCCCCACATCCTCCACCCCGAATCCCACCACTTCCTCACTCGTGGAAAATCGCAGCGCCACCGTGCCACCCGAGCTCACCAGCAGACGATCCGCCGTAATGACCACCGAGGGGCCGGAGTTACCGATACTGATGGTCCTCGAGCCCGCGAGATTTGCCGCACCCGGAGGCACACCGGCGAGTATCAGGGCATTTCCAGCCGGATCCCTCGGCGGCAGGCCACCCGCAAATCTGACCCCGGTCGCATTCAGCAACCTCGTGTTCTCGCCCGGGCCGATCAGATACGATCCCTGGAGCTGCGCCTCACCCGCCACCGGCGACAGCGTCACGCGCGCTCCGGTGGAGAGCACCAGCTCCAAACCTCCTCCCGCTTGCAACGGCTCCGAAACCAACGCGCGCAGCTCGATACGCTGGCCCTGAAAGTAGCTGCCGGAAGCGGTGAGCGCTTCAAGCCGCAGAAGCGAAGGGGCCTCAGAGTCGATGAGCAGCAGGCGCGCCGCGGCCAACGAGCTTCCTCCTCCCGGGACAGGCAGCGTGGAAATCACGCCCGCGCCGGCCGCGCCTCGCAGATTACCGCCCGTCAGCGAGCCGGTCGTGGTGTAATCCAGCGGCGCGGCGGAATCACCCGCCGCCACCAGGTAGTTGAACGTAAGCACCTTGGTCCCCGAGCCCGCGGCGTAGGAGGCGCGAGCCGACGCACCCGCGTTCAGGGCCAGGACCGGGGCGCCCGTGACCACCACCGGCGCGGAGAAGACCACCTGCACCGGGATCACCGATCCGGTGGTGTAGGCGCCGTTGGGCAGCGGCGATGTCAGGCCGACGATCACCACCTCGCTGAAAATGGAGAATGTGCGCTCTACGTCGGGCGCTGCATCGTAGTTGGCGTCGCCCGGCAACGATGCGCGCACCACCACCCGGCCCGTGCCCGTCAGCGCCAAGGAGCTGCCCGCCAGAGTCGCCGGTCCGCTCACCAAGACCAGATCGGGAATACGTCCTGAGTCGGCGGATACCGCGAGCTGCAACGGCAGATTGCCGACGGTCTGGTCGGAAATAGCCGGGAAGGAAATGGTCTGCGGCGCCTTCCGCACGGTGAGCTTTCCGTTCGCCCGGGTGATGGCGTAGTTGGCCGCGCTGCCGCCGACGACGACGAGGATGTACTCACCCGGCGCGCTGGAGGCGATCGCGTCCGTCGAGACGGTCGGCGCCGCCGAGAAAACCTCGGCGCCCTCACCCGGGGCGAAACCGGAGTAGGCGAGGAGCAGGGGGGGATTGGCCGCACCGAAAATGCGCGTCGCGGAGACCGCGGAAACCACCAGCGGCCGCGGGAAGAAATTGAATGAACTTTCCACCGCTTGGGCGGGAAGCGTTCCCTCGTCACCCTTCTGGGTCGCCCTGACGACCACCGTGCCGACGCCGGTGGCGCTCAAGGTTGAGCCCGAGAGAATCGCCGGTCCGCTGACCACCTGATAGGAGACCGGGAGCGCCGAGCTCGAAGACGACGCCAACTCGACCCTGGTTCCGTAAGCCACATCCGCCAAAGCGGGGAAATCGATGGTTTGCAGGCGCGGGGCGACTGAAACCTCAAAGGTGAGATCGGGAGCGGGATTATGGGTAGCATCGCCCGTCTGGCGCGCACGGATGACGATCACGCCCGCGCCGGTCATCTGCAGAGTATCACGGCCGACGAGATTTCCCGGGCCCGACAAGATCGCGAACTCCACTGGCAGGCCCGCGCTGGACTGTGCGATCAACGGACGCAGCCCGTCGCCGAACCTCTGAGGGGGAACCGCTTCGACCGACACCTGCTGGTTCCTTTTCCCGACATCCAGCCGCAGAACCGCATCGGCGCTGGCGGCGACATTGGCGTTGCCCGCTTGTTTTGCCCGCAAGGTCACGAACCCCGTGGCGCCCGCCGCGACAACGAGCTGGTTGCTGGCGTCCAGTGAAGCCGCCCCACCGGGGTCAACGGACAGGGATACCGGGAGGCCCGCGCTGGAGGTGGCGATCACTTGCACCGGATCCCCCGACTCCCTTAACACGCTTCCAGCCGGAGCGAGCCGGAGGTTAATGAACTGGGTGCCGCGGGAGATCACAAACTCGCCGGAAACAGCACCCGAGTAGTTACCGCCGCTGGCCGTCGCGGTCACGGGGTAGGTGCCAACGTTCACCGGGGAAGCGGAGGAACCGTTGTAAGAGAGTGCGACGGGCACACCGGAAACACTGGTTAGCACCACGGGGGCCAAGGGTTGTCCGGTGTAAACTTGGGCTAGATTCGCGAGCGTGAGGACGACCGGAGCCGGAGTGATGGTCAGGCGGCCGTTCACATAGAAAATCTGGTACAACTCGGATTCAGCGCCAGAAGGGACCAGATCGTAGGTTCCGGCGTTGGAGCCGGCGTTGGCGCTGGTTGAGATTACCGGTAGCCCGCGAAGGATGGTCGGCGTGTCGGTACCGATGAAGCCATCGTAGGCCACCGTGAACTGGGCGTTGGCCGCGCCGAAGATCCGGGTGGCATCCTGCGCCGTCACCTTAAGCACCGCCTTCTCAATTCGGAGAGAGAGCGTCGCGCTGCCCGAGCCAGCCGCGTTGGAGGCGCCGAGCGCCACGCTGAAGACTCCCGTTTGTCTCGGCGTCCCCCGGATCAAACCGGAGGACGGGTCGATCGCCAGCCCGGACGGCAGGCCGGTGGCGGTGAAAGCGATGGGGTTTCTGGTGGCGGAAATTCGGTACTCAAAGGCCCCGCCATAAACTCCGGTCACAGGCGTGGCGCCGATGGAGATCACCGGAAACTGCGGGTTAGTGTCCACCACCAGGCGCAGCTCAGCCGCGGTCGCGTTCGCATTACCCGAAGCGTCCCGGAATCTCCCGGCCCCCACGGTGATCACCCCGGGCTCCACCGAGTTCTCGGACGGGGTGAATGTCGCCCGGTACTGCGTCGCGGAAACCGATGAGAAACCGCTGAGACGCCCCCCTGAGACCGTGATTCCGTCAGCCGCGAAATCCGGGGATGACTCGCTCAAGCTGAAGGTCACGACGCTGGCCTGGCCTTGCAGCAGTGAGACCCGATCGGCGGTGATCTCGACCACCGGCGACGAAAAATCCGTGCGCAAATTTCCCGCCGGACTGGTCGCGGAAGAGAGTCCGGCGGCGCTCACAAGATTTACGGTAAGAGGTCCGACCCCCGCGAGCGCGGTCCTCAGCCCGGAGTTGTTGGAGGTGTTCAGGTCAAAGGAAACGGAGGTGTCAGCCGCTCCGATCGTCTCGTCTCTGGCGATCAGCCGCCCTCCCCACCGCAGCTCCGCCAAACCGCCCGTGGCTTCGCCGGCGACGATCGCGGCGGCGAACCGGGCATTGGTGTTGGTCAGATTGACGACGTCGGCCACCACCGTTCCGCCAAGCGGTGTCACTTGCGGGGCGGACGGCGCCGCCGGCGGAGTCGCCGAAAAGGGTATCACCAAAGGAGCCCCTTGCACCGTCGTCAACGGAGTCAGATAAGTCATCGATGAGGTGATCGTCTGACTGGCGCTCAGCCCCGCCGGATAGCCGACGGTGATGGTGAACGCCGCCTCGCCCGGGGGAAAGCCCGAGGAGAAGGCGAACTCCAGTGTGCCTCGATTACCCGGCGGCGGCTTGATGTCGGGCGGGTTGGCTCCTCCCACCGCGAGCAGTCCCCAACCCGGGGGAAGCGTCAGGGAAAAGCCCAGCGAGGTGGGCGTGGCTTCGTTCAGGTAGCTGAGCCGCGCCGTGAGAGTGACGCTACCGGCCACCGGACCAATCGAGGATAGATTGGCGACGAGGCTGCTGGTGATCGTAACCGCTGAATTCACCGTGAGCCGGGCGGGGCCACCGGTAGCCGAGCCCTCGGAATTGGAGACTCTGACGGAGTAATCCCCGGCATCACCGAGTGTGAGTCGGGGCAGCACGAGCAAGGAGGACGTGGCGCCCTCGATCTGCGTCGCGCCCTTGAACCAAGCAAAGCTCAACGGAGCGGTGCCCGAGGCTTCCACCGAGAAAGTCGCCGTGGATCCCACGGATGCCCGTTGCGGCGACGGAGGAACGGTGATCAAGGGTACGGCGGCTTGCAGCATCGCGGCGCTAAAAACCACGTACTGTAGCAGCAGCCGGGCAGCAGGGATGGACCAACTGAAGCGATAAGCCGTCATCGTTAGTTACCCGCCCCCACCCCTGAACCCGTCGGAGACGGTCCCGGAGCGAAACCGTCCTCGGTGCCGGACTTCCTATGAAATTGCCCGGTCCGTGAGAGATTTGCCGAATGATTGTACAGTTCGATCAGGCGCAGGAGCTCGAACAGGTTGAGCGCACCATCTCGGCTGTAGTCGGCGGAATGATAAGCGGTCAGCGGGACCCCGACTCCGGAGGCCCGATCAAAATCCGGCGCGAAGCCATCCTCCGTTCCCGCCGCCGCTAAATAGGCTCCGGTACGGATGCTGCCTCGCCGGGTATTGTACAGTTCGATCACGCGAAGAAGTTCAAAAAGGCTGAACGTGAAACTCCGGTCGAGATCGGCGGTGTGCCAGCTTATGCGATCCACCGGCAAAGGATCCGGCTTTGCCAGTACACGACCGTCTTTGCCGTTACGCACGAAGGTCAGCAGTGCTGTGATATCTGCCCGGCCCGAAAATCCATCCGGCACCCTGAGCATGTAGCTGAAATTGACCGGACTCACGGGAAACGCAGTCCACGCCCATTCCAGCAGGTCCGAGGAGCCGGCGGCTGGCCGGACATCGCCGGCATCACCCGAGCTTGCAACCAGCGTCCATCCCTTCGGCAACAGGACTTGCCAGCCCATCAAAGCATTCCCCCCGGAATAGGTGACCGTGTTGGTGATCTCGACGATCTGACCCTCGACGTAGCCAGGACCCTGGGCCCGATGCTCGGCCACCACCGCAAAAACCGTCAGCTTGGCGAGGTTGGAATCCACCGCGGCCACGGGGTTGCTCACTCGTACCGAATAGTCCCCCGCATCCGTCGCCTGCACCCGATCAAACGCAAGGACGGGAACCGTAGCGCCCGGAATCAGCTGGCCGTCGCGGAACCACTGGTAGACAAGAGCTCCACCCTGTGCTTCTACACTGAAGGAAGCCGGGGTTCCGGAAACAGCGAACAACGGGGCCGGCTGCCGAACAATGACTGGAGAGTCCACGCGAGACAGCGTGACCGGAGAGGGGGTCACGGCGCTCGGCAGGCCGCCGGCACGGAAAGAAACCGTGCCATATAAAGTGTGCCTACCCGTCAACCCCGCCACATAGGCAATTCGGACACGGAAGTTGGCCGGCCCCGCCGGAATCGCCACGTACGCCCAGTCGATTGACCCGGTGTTGCCCGTGGTGGGCTTGACCTCCGGTTCGCTCTCGCCGCCCGCGTAGGAGAATCCAGGGGGCAGCACAAGGGTCCAACCGAGCTGCGATGGCGCGGTGCCGATGTAGCTTGTGCCCAACTCCAGTGTGACGATGCCTCCGGCGGCGAGTAGCCCGGAAGGTCCAACCGCCTTAATGGAGCCCTGCACCGTATCCACCCTGAGCTGCGCAGGTGCGGACCCAGCACGACCTAGCTCGTTAGAAACCTCCACGGTGTAGGCCCCGGCGTCCGTTACCGCGGCGGCTACGAGTGCGAAAATCCGTCCGGTTGCACCGGCGATCTCAACGGAGTCCTTCCTCCACTGATAGCGCAAGTTCGTGCCGGTCGCCTCCACGGAAAATTCCACCCTCTGGCCCGGTGTTGTCGCCACCGCAACCGGGTCACGGGTGATGATTGGGGGCAGAATATCGAGCAGGGTGAGGGGCGCAGGAGCCGAAGTAGCGTTGCCCGCGGTGTTGGTGACAATTACGTCGTAGGAGCCAGCCTGGGAAAATTGAACGGAAGGCAAGGTAAGGCTTGCTAAAGTCGCCCCTGCAATCGCGACCTCGTTCCGCCGCCATTGGTAAACCAAGGTTCCGGTTCCGGCAGCCCGGACAGAGAAGGTGGCGGAGGTTCCCGTCTTCACCGCCACGCCGGTGGGATGCGTGACGATCGACGGCGGGGTTGGCGACTGGTCGACGGTGACCAACGCAGCGGTACTGGAAACCGATCCACGTCCATTGCTCACCACGACGACGTAAGATCCGGCTTCGTTGGCAGTAACTGCCGCAAGGTTCAGCGAAGCCGTCGTAGCCGCCGGAAGATCTGTCCCGTCCTTCTTCCATTGGTACCGTAATACTGGCGTTCCAGTAGCACCCACCGAAAGAGTAGCCCCGCTGCCCGCCACCAACGCTCCTCCCTGAGGCTGCGCAGTAATTGTCGGAGCGACGGGAGCAACGTAAAGGGAATAGTAACCGCCGGCGGCGACCGCCACCGCGCTGCTGGCGATCGGCACTGGAGCGCGCCTTTCGTCGGAAGTCCCGTCGCCCAATTGGCCGTAGTAGTTGTTTCCCGTCGTAAACACCGATCCGTCCGTCTTGAGGATGATCGCGTGGCGCTCACCGCAGGCGACTGAGCTTACGGATGCTTCGACGGGCACGGGGTTCGCCTGGAAGGTGGCCGCCGAACCGACGCCCAGTTGTCCGGACGTGTTCCGTCCCATCGCCCAGAGGGAGCCATTCCGCTTGATGAAGAAGGTGAAAGAGGGACCGACGAACACGCGCGCGACATCGTCCACCGGCACTCTCTGCGGTGATACGACGGCGGAAGTGCCGCCGGTGCCAAGCTGTCCGAACGGGTTGCTTCCCTGCGCCCAGAGGGAGCCGTCCGTCTTCACCCAGAGCTGGAATCCCGCGCCCTGCGCTGCGTCCACTACTCCCGTGTCGATGAGGAGAGGCGCGTAAACCGTCGGGCCTCCCAGCAGGAATAGCCGTCCGTCGCGGGTGAGATAGATGCATCCCCCGCTTCCCGCCGCACCGCCCGCCCATACTCCCACAATATTAGTCTGCCCCGGAACCAACGGGAATGGAACCGCCGAGCCAGCCCCGGGGTAGTACTCACCCAGCATACCTTGTTGCGTCGTTCCGACCCCCCAGAGCGTACCGTCGCGGCGGAGGAAGTAACTGTTGTCTTGGGCCGCCGCGACTTGCCTCACGTTATCGAGGATCAGCTCGGGGACCGGATAGCTTGCCGCATTGGAGGACACGCCCAAGGCAGAGACGAAGTTGTGGCCCATGCCGAAAACCTTTCCGGAGGCCGTGAGGATCAGCGAATGCCGCCCCGCGGCGGTAACTTGGATGATCTCTTGCGTACCGCTCGCGGGCCAGAGCGGCTTAGCCAGACGGGTAAAGCCTCCCTGGCTCGAAAGATCACCCAAGGAGCCGTACTCCGACAACCCGGTGCCGAACAATTCGCCGGGAGTTACCGTGACCGTCACGGCGACCGCGGCGGACTCCACGGTCCGGACCACATTGGACGCGACTAGATCGTAGGCACCGGCGTCGGACGGAATAATCCCGTGGATCGCGAGGACACTTTGGGTTGCGCCTTGGATCGGGACGCCGTTTCGCCGCCACTGGAGCGTCGGCGTCGGCCATCCGCTGACGAGTGCTCTGAGGAAGGTGGTTGTTCCCTGGCTCGCCCCGACCGGTGCCGGCGCCGTGATGAAAGCCGGGGGAAGATTGTAATCGGGGACCAAAGTCTTCTCAGCGGCCGCGCTCGCCAGCCCGCCGTCGTTCACCACGTAACGGATCGTGCGGTTCGCGACGTTCGGGGTGCTAGAGGAATTGCTGAACGTCACCACCCGCAGCGCCGCCTGCCACTGCGCCAAAGTCGCCGTTGCTTGCGCTGAGCTGAGGGTCAGTACGCCGGTCGCGGAGTCGAAGGAGGCGCTGATGTTGCCGTGGCTCTGCGCGCCCGCACTGACGAAACCGAGCGTGTCCTGATCGCTCTGGAATCCGGAACTGATCGTGACGGTCGCTGAAGCCAAGGTTGCGCTGTCGATGTCCGTCACCGAGAGGCCCGGGTCCACCACCACTGGAGTTTGCACCGTAGCCACCGTGCTGCCCGACGAGGTCGTGACCACCGGCGCGTCGTTCACCGCCGCCAGGTTGATCGTCACCGTCGCGGCGGCCGAGGACAGCGCGCCATCGGAGGCGGTGACCGTAAACGTCTTTGCCCCATTCTCGTGCGCCGCCGGCTCGTAGGTCAGGGTCCCGAGGTTCGCCGCCGCGATCACCTGGCCGGCGGTGACGGCGACGTTTCCGAGCTTCAAGGTTCCCGTCGCCGGCAGCGTCACCACCGTGATGCTGGCCAGCGCCATGCCTTCGACGTCGCTGTACGGCGCCGTAAAGTCCGTCGCCGCGAAGGTCGTGGTCGTGTCTTCCGTCCCGCTCTTCGTGATGGCCCCCAAAACCGGCGCGTCGTTCGCCCCGGCAATATTCACCGTCAACGCGGCCTGCGTCGGACTTTGCACGACTCCATCGGTCACCGTGACCGTGAACACGTCGCTCGCGCTCGCACCAGCCGCGAGCGCTTTGATGGCCGCCGCGTTCGGCGTAAAGGTGTAGGCGCCGGTCGAGGGTGTAACCGCCAGCGTGCCGTAGGTTCCGACCTTAGCTGCGACTCCGTTCGCCGCCGTAACATTGGCTATCCCGTAGCTCAGGGTTGCGCCTGTATCCACATCCGCGCCCTGCAGGGTGCCCGAGCTGGGCGTGAACGTGTCGGTCGCCGCGGTGTCCGTGTACGTCAATGCCGCCGGTGTCGCCAGGGTCGGCGCGTCGTTCACCGCCGCCAGGTTGATCGTCACCGTCGCGGCGGCCGAGGACAGCGCGCCATCGGAGGCGGTGACCGTAAACGTCTTTGCCCCATTCTCGTGCGCCGCCGGCTCGTAGACGAGTCCGCCCGCCGTTAGGCCGCCGGCGAGCGCCGTAATCTCAGTCGCGCTGAGCGCCCGAGAGTAAATCAGGACATCGTCGATCAAACCGTCGAAGTACTCGTTCGCAACGGTCTTCCCGATGCCAAAATTGACTGCCTGCACGTTCGGTGGTCCCCTGCTTCGGGAGCTCTTTTCCACCCCATTAAAGTAGATGGCATGTTTGGAGCCGTCGTAGGTGGCCACCACATGGTACCAGTTCTGCGGCGACATCTGCCCCACGGATGCGTATAGGTCATTATCCCACCAATAATTCACAAGTTGCCCGCTGCCACTCAACCGGAACGCGTTGACCCTGCCTCCGGCAAAATACTGTCCCCACCCGACAAAACCGTTGCTTCCAAAGGTTCTCGCTTTGAACCAGAGGGCCACGGTGTAACTACTGCCGCCTACCGGAAGGTTATCGATGGTGCCCGTACTCGCGTAGAGCCAGGAGGACCCGTTCAGATCCACCGCTCCCCCGAACCTGCCGTTCGCACTCCAGCCGGCCGCGCCCGAATTCGTAAGCGCCGCACCCGTGACCGCGTTTTTCCCCAGCTCGGCAACGGAATCAAACGACCAGCGCCCCACCAAGCCTTGGTTCGGCACGTCCAGGCTCGAGACGGGGATGACCTGCCCCGGTACGACGGGCGTGCCATTTAGCTTTAGCGTTCCCGTCGCCGGCAGCGTCACCACCGTGAAGCTGGCCAGCGCCGTGCCTTCGACGTCGTTGTACGGCGCCGTAAAGTCCGTCGCCGCGAAGGTCGTGGTCGTGTCTTCCGTCCCGCTCTTCGTGATGGCCCCCAACGTCGGCGCGTCGTTCACCGCCGCCAGGTTGATCGTCACCGTCGCGGCGGCCGAGGACAGCGCGCCATCGGAGGCGGTAACCGTAAACGTCTTCGCCCCGTTCTCGTGCGCCGCCGGCTCGTAGGTCAGGGTCCCGAGGTTCGCCGCCGCGATCACCTGGCTGGCGGTGACGGCGACGTTTCCGAGCTTCAAGGTTCCCGCCGCCGGCAGCGTCACCACCGTGATGCTGGCCAGCGCCGTGCCTTCAACGTCGTTGTACGGCGCCGTAAAGTCCGTCGCCGCGAAGGTCGTGGTCGTGTCTTCCGTCCCGCTCTTCGTGATGGCCCCCAAAACCGGCGCGTCGTTCTGGGCGGCAACGGCAACCCTGACCTGAACCGCCAACGAGGAAACCTGGGATCCATCGCTGTTGGCGGACCTGACGGTAAACGCATCCAACGTTCCGTTGGCATCCGTCGCCGGCCGCCAAACCAAGCTCTCATTGGGTCCGAGGAGGGTTGCTCCTGCCGTCACTGCCGCGCCGGACTTGGTCAGGGTTCCCGTCGATACTGAATCCACCCTGAAAGAAGGGATGCCATTGTTTGGTACGGATGCATCTGACGCCGCCAGGAGAGCCGCGTGCGTGATGGTGTAATGAGTATCTTCATCGGCTCCAGTCAGGGTGCTGACGGTACCAAGGAGCGGCACGTTCCACTGCGCATAAAGCGTGAAGCTGGCCGTGTCGGATGGCGTGTATGTGGCACCCGCTCCCCCCACCCGATTGCCGCCGGCGGCTGCACTGTACCAGCCATTGAAGAGATAGCCCGTTCGCGTCGGCGCGTTTGGCAAGGTCAATTGGCTGCCGGTGGGCCAGCTAATACTGCTTACCGCCGAGCCACCTTGAGAATCGAACGCCACCGTATTGGAGTTGCCCGACCAAACCGCCTCGAGCGTGAAGTCCGTGCTCTTGCCGTGGGCGTAGGGGAACTGCGCGAAACTTCCCGCTACATTCAGACCGTAGGTGACGCCGAGATACCGCTCCACTTCCGCGATCTCGTTGCCGGTCAGAACGCGGCCGTAGATCAGAACCTCCGCGATCTCGTAGTCGGAAGGCTCCGCATGGCTTCCTGTGTTTGTGACGAGAAGCGGCAGGTTATGATAGCTGCCTCCCGTGCCCCGTTGAGCTCCACCCGCGCGGTAGTAGCTGGTTCCCCCGCTCGGGTAGCTCGTCGAGGCGAGCCAATGGGTCACCGTGCCGAGGTTGCTACTGGAGTTTGAAAGCCATCCGTTGAAGTGCGCCACACCGCGATTGCCGGACCAAAATCCCGCCAGCCAGTTCTGGCCGTCGCCATTGAAAATCCTGCCGCGGCTGTTTCCCGAGTAGCGGGCCACCGTGAAAAGCGTGTAGGTCGGCAGAACTTCCGTGGTGTATCGGATCGATGTGCCCGTTCCTCCCGCCAACGCTGGAATACTCACGGAGTTGCCATTTCCAACCGCGCTGGAAACTACGGTCGGACTTCCCCCGATCCTGGCGGAGGTGATGTTCCGGGCGTTGCCAGAAGAGTCCGCCCAGACCTTTGTCGCGGCGTTATAGTCCGCCGCCTTGAAGCGAGAGTACAGGCCGGTCAGCGACCCGGGGTCCGCCGGCGAGCCCGGCAAGGTCCAGCCGGCAAAACTGTAGCCCGACCGCGTGGGACTGCCCGGGCTCGAGGTGATCGTGCCGCCGGAAACCGTCGTTCCTGCGGCGAGCAAGCTGCCACCCTTGGTATCATATGTGACCCTCAAGCCGATGATAACTGTGATGTTCAGCGGCGCACTCGCCGTAGCGCCGTCGTAAATCACGAAACTCACCGTCCGGGTCCCGGTGTTCGGGGTGGCGGAATTGTTCGTGTAGGTCACGGCTCGAAAGGCCTCCTGCCACTGGGCGAGCGTTGCCTGCGCCTGCGCGGAGGTGAGCGTCAGCACGCCCGTCGTAACATCGTAAGTTCCCGCGATGTTCCCGTGGCTCGCCGCATTCACGTAGCCAAGGACATCTTCGCTTCCCACCAAACCTCCGGTGATTGAAACCCTCGCGGAGCCGATACTACTGCTGTCCACGTCCGTGATGATCAGCCCGGGCACCACTGCCAGCGCGACTTGCCTTGTTGCGATGGCCGGAACCTCGGAACGGACGATAACCACACCCGAGCCGCCGGGAGCTCCTTGTCCTCCATCCCAACCTCCACCCCCCCCGCCGCCGCCGGTATTGGCGCCACCCGAACCTCCATGCAGGCCGCTGCCGTTTCCGCCGGAATTCAAAGCGCTGCCGCCACCCAGACCCGCGCCGCCATTTCCGCCGGCGCCACCGCCGCCTCCCAATCCGCCGTAGCCGCCGAATTGAGTCACGAAAGCACCGCCACCGCCGCCTCCACCCCAGTAGTATTCCGTTCCCAGGATGGAATTCGCGATTCCCACGCCACCCGAACCGTCGCCCGACCGTCCGGTGTCACCTAAGGTGTTCGAATTGGTGTCCTTGCCCTGACCGCCGGCGCCGCCGCCGCCGGCGCCGCGGGTGGGACCGCCCGAACGGGGGAACGTCATATGGCCGCCTCTGTTCCCGTAGATAATTCCGGTATTCGCTCCCAAGGAGTTGCCGGAGCTCGCCCCTCCTTGGTTCAGCCGGGAGTTATTGGAGGCAGCTCCGCCGCCGCTGCCTCCGGCGGTACCGTCGCCGGAATCGTGAGTTCCGCTCGTCCCGCCTCCATCCGCCGTGGCTCCGAAAGCGGTGCTAGCTTGTCCCTTGGATCCGGCCGCACCTCCCGCTCCGACCACGATTGGATAGGAGACTCCGGCCACCACGGAACCAGCGGTGATATAAACCACGCCACCGCCGCCACCGCCGCCGCCCAACGATCCAGCCCCACCACCGCCGCCACCTACAATCAGGGCCTCGATGGTTCCAGATGCCGTCGGAGTGAACGTACCGCTGGCGTTGAACCGTTGGGTCTGCACCAAGCCGGACGCCAACAACGGCGTGTCATTCACCGCCGCTAGGTTAACGCTGACCTGCACCGCCGTCGTGGAAGCCACGGCATTGTCAGGTGTAACCGCCTTCACGGTAAATGCGCTCAGGGTACCGTTGGCATGCGCTGCCGGACGCCACAACAGGCTCTCTCCGGGCCCGAGCAGCGTGGATCCTGGCGTCACGGCGACGCCGTTTTTCGTCAGCGTTCCGGATGTTACCTCCTCGATCCGGAATGAGGGTGTGCCACCACTGGTCACCGACGCATCCGACGCCACCCAAAGCGCTGCGTGCGTGACCGAGAAGGGCGTGTCTTCGGTCCCTCCGGCCAACGGGCCCACCGTGGCAAGAGAGGGCACACCCCATCGGGCGTAGAGCGTGAAGGCAGCGGTGTTCGCGGGGAGGTATACCGAGCCCCCGTCGCCAACCTTGTTTCCTCCGGTGGCAGCGTCGTACCAGCCGACCAAACCGGACCCTGATTTCGTCGGCGTCGGCAGCGCCAATTGGCTGCCGGTGGGCCAGCTAAGACTGTTTACCGCCGAGCCACCTTGAGAATCGAACGCCACCGTATTGGAGTTGCCCGTCCAAACCGCCTCGAGCGTGAAGTCCGTGCTCTTGCCGTGGGCGTAGGGGAACTGCGCAAGCCCGCTTGCGAAGCTTAGCCGATAAGTCTCCCCGATATATCGTTCCACCTCCGCGATCTCGTTGCCGGTGAGAACGCGGCCGTAGATCAGAACCTCCGCGATCTCGTAGTCGGAAGGCTCCGCATTGCTTCCTGTGTTTGTGACGAGAAGCGGCAGGTTATGATAGCTGCCTCCCGTGCCCCGTTGAGCTCCATCCGCGCGGTAGTAGCTGGTTCCCCCGCTCGGGTAGCTCGTCGAGGCGAGCCAATGGGTCACCGTGCCGAGGTTGCTGCTGGAGTTTGAAAGCCATCCGTTGAAGTGCGCCACACCGCGATTGCCGGACAAAAATCCCGCCAGCCAGTTCTGGCCGTCGCCATTGAAAATCCTGCCGCGGCTGTTTCCCGAGTAGCGGGCCACCGTGAAAAGCGTGTAGGTCGGCAGAACTTCCGTGGTGTATCGGATCGATGTGCTCGTTCCTCCCGCCACCACCGGGAAACTCACCGCATTGCCATTAACGGCGGCGCTGTAGCTGAGAATTGGGGTTCCCCCGATCTTGGCAGAGGTGATGTTCCGGGCGTTGCCAGAAGAGTCCGCCCACACCTTTGCCGAGGAATTGTAATCGATCGCCTTGAAGCGAGAGTACAGGCCGGTCAGCGACCCGGGGTCCGCCGGCGAGCCCGGCAAGGCCCAGCCGGCAAAACTGTAGCCCGACCGCGTGGGACTGCCCGGGCTCGAGGTGATCGTGCCGCCGGAAACCGTCGTTCCTGCGGCGAGCAAGCTGCCACCCTTGGTATCATATGTGACCCTCAGGGCGATCTTGACGGTCACATTCGAGGCGGGGCCGGGAGATAGGCCATCGTTGATCACAAAGCTCACCGTGCGGTTCGCGGTGTTGGGCGCGCCGGAGGTGTTGGTGTAGGTGACCGACCGCAGGGCCGCCTGCCACTGGGCCAGCGTCGCCTGCGCCTGCGCGGAGGTAAGTGTCAGTACGCCCGTCGCCGCATTGTAACTTCCCGCGATGTTCCCGTGGCTCGCGGCGTTGACATAATCCAACGCATCCTCGCTGCCCACGAAGCCCCCGGTGATGGATACGGTCGCGGAAGCGAGCGTGGCGCTGTCAGGATCTTCTATCGAGAGTCCCGGGTAAACAGCCATCGGTACCTGCCGCGTGGCCACGACCTCATTGCTAGCAACCGATTTGACGTAGAGCTCGAACTGCATCCTGCGGTTCAGGCCCGTTGAATTTTGACAGCAGCCGATGAAGTCACCTGCGGACCAGTTTTGCCGATCGATGCCTATTCCGCCCGAAACGTCGTTGGATTGCTCATTCCCATCGGGGTAGAGACCGCCGCCGTTTTCGTTCCAACCAAAGCCAAAGCGGGCCCGGTTCGAGCCATTGGCGCTTTGATAATTGAAACCGAAAAAGCGCACATCGGTTTGCGTCGAGAAAACACCCGGGCCCGCGGCGCGGTACGGGCTCGCCGCCGCCGCGTCGCGAATGAAAATCTTCTCACCTCCGGCGAATAATTCCCGCAATGTCTTCCCCAAGTAATTGCCCTGGGCTGGTCGGCCGGCGTAACTCGTCGTGTTGGCCGGAGCGGGCATGTTCTCGATCCAGATGAACCCGTAGGATTGCCCGGAAACCGCGCCTCCGCGGTTCGCCCCCGGCACATCCGGGAAGATCGCCATCACCTTCTCCGCCGGCGCGTAATTAAAGACATCAAACTTCGCGTCCTCGTTCACGGTTGAACTGTTGCCCCGGAGGAACGCACTGCCCGCATTCAAAGTGGTAGTGGTAGTCCAATGGTTCGATGCGTAGTTGAACGTGCTTCCGGTGTTGGCGCCTTTCATCGCGAGCATCCAGCCTCCGCCGTCGATAGCGCTGTCCATGATGCAGTAGACCTGGGTTGCCACGCCATTGACGAGAATCCAATAGACTCCGTTGGTGTTTGTCCCGGACCAGTTCTTGATCTCGGTGGCCGAAGCGGCGGCGCGTTCAGCCGACGAGCCGTCCCGAAAGAACATCGGCGCGTCGTTCACCGCCGCCAGGTTGATCGTCACCGTCGCGGCGGCCGAGGACAGCGCGCCATCGGAGGCGGTGACCGTAAACGTCTTCGCCCCGTTCTCGTGCGCCGCCGGCGCGTAGGTCAGGGTCCCGAGGTTCGCCGCCGCGATCACCTGGCCGGCGGTGACGGCGACGTTTCCGAGCTTCAAGGTTCCCGTCGCCGGCAGCGTCACCACCGTGATGCTGGCCAGCGCCGTGCCTTCGACGTCATTGTACGGCGCCGTGAAGTCCGTCGCCGCGAAGGTCGTGGTCGTGTCTTCCGTCCCGCTCTTCGTGATGGCCCCCAACGTCGGCGCGGAGTTTTGCGCCAGAAGTGTCGGCTTGGCGCATAGCGCAATGAGCACCAGCGAAGCCGCCTTCATGCGGGTCCAACGCCCAATTTTCCCCTTCGCGAGAGCAGATTCCCGGACAGGACCTGCAGGAACTAGAGATTCCCTTGATCCAGCGGAGGCGCATGGTCCTTTTCCGTTCATTCGCGACCCACCGGTTTTCCATCCCTCACCCTAGCGACGCCACCGCGGCTGCCATCCGGCTCCCATTCACGCACCGTGCCGTCGGCCCGGCCCGCCTTCAAAGGCGTCACGCGGGCGAGGCGACCGTTGGGATGCCATTCGCGAAAGGCGCCGCAGAGGGTGCCATGCTGAATCCAGACCTGCGACTTGATCACCCCGTTGGAGTGCCAGCGAGTGCGCCAGCCATGGCTCACGCCGCTGCGGAAGGTTTCCTCCACCTCGCGGGACCCGTTCTGGTACCAGCCGCGGGTCACGCCGTGGACTTTGCCGCTACGCACCGGCACCTCGGCCTTTCGGCGCGCGGCGGTCCAGTTTTCCACCAGCACGCCGTCGAAGGGAGCCTGCGATCCGGAGCGGAAAACCATCCCGTCCCGCAACTCAGTTTCCTTGATCTCGGCCGTCTCCGCGGAAGCCCGGTGATCCCCCGACTCGACGCCCAGACTCTGAATGCAAGCGGCCACGATAAAAACAAGAGCTGGCGGAAGTTTTCCCCATATCCTACTTGGCATAGATCCGGTAGAACGCCGATCCCCCAGGCGGCAACGGGGCCCACACATCCACCAAGGTGATGTCCGTGCCCGGGAAGGAACCCAGGAGGCCCGGGGCCGAGGCGCTGAGCGCGAAGTTCTGCGCAGTCCAGGTGATCAGCTCCGTGGACGACCTGATGGTGTAAACGCGGCCGGGAATCGTCGCGAAGCGCAGGCGCGCTCGCCCATTCTCCACCGCGACAATCGAAAGGGAAACGCCATCGAGTTTGTCGAGCGGGTAGGTTCCGAGCAGGAACTCCTGCAGGTTGGTAAGGCCGTCGCCATCGGCGTCATCCCCGGGCCTCACGTCCGCCAAGGTTTTCAGCCGCCCCGATGAGTCCCGGCCGATCAGGGAACGCTCCCAACCGTCGGGCAAGCCGTCGCCGTCACTGTCGACACCTAGAGTGAGATCAAGGCGCGTCCGCCCGCCCGGCTCCCCGATCGTGTGGGCGACCCGCGAAACTTGGATGGGGATATTGGAGACATTGCCGATGATGACGCGGAAAGTGATCGAACTGGCCGGCAGGACGGCCGACGGCTTGTAAACCGACCCAAGGCGCCCGGCATCCATCGGGATCCGGAGGAGGTAATTGATCCCCTCGTCACCCAGGTCGTTCGAGGTGGAGCGAACCAGCTCGGTCGTACCGGCGTAGGCGATGATCACGCCCTCTCCTTTGACGAGGGCCTTGCCGCGCTCGTCGCGCACGGTGCCGAAGATCACGTGGTCCGGCGCGGGCGGATAGGCGTGGGCGACCGGCAGGATTACGGCGGCGAGACCCAACGCGACGGAATGAAGGACGCTTCGATGGGTCATCGTCAGTTCCCCGAGGTGGAGTAGGTTTCGAGGTAGATCTTAATGTCCTTCACGCGGTCGGCGAAGATCTGCATGCCGCGCTTGCCATCCGAGAGCAGCGTCTCCCCCGGAATGATCAGCTTCCAACGGTTGTTCCAAACCGATCGGCCGATCAGGCGGGCGTTGGTAAAGCCCGGCTGGCTGGAAAACACGGCGCTGTCCGGAACCGCTCGGAAGGCCTGATGCTGACGGACGGTGAACTTCTCGGCTAGCGACATTGAAGCATTCCATGTCGTGGTCTTGGCGTAGTCCTTCTGGCTGATGTTGAAGGGCAGCGGGATCGCTTGGTCGCTGACATTCCACGCGCGAACTACGCTCGCTTTTTCCAGCGGAGAGCGGATCGAGTCCACACCCGCGGCCACCAGATAAACATAGGGCGTCGCGCTGAGCGCCGAGGTGTCGCTGAACGCGGTATAGGGATCTGTAGGAGTGGTCGAACCCGTGCCGGACAGCACCCCCGAGGTGGAGGTGGGGCTAGCCATCCCCACGTAGCCACTGAAGGCGACGCCGGCGCTGCGGATCTTGGTGGCGAAACTGGACACACTGTAAGCGCTATCACCGCCAAGCAGCGGTTTGCCGAAGAAGTTCAGCCCGGGCATGACCGACGTGCTAAACTCAATGATAAACCCGGGCACGGCCATCCCGGTGGTGTAACCGAGATTCAAGCAGTAGCGGGCGGCGTCCTGATCATCGAGCAGGTTCTCCCTCCACGCTCCCAGCAGAACCTCGCGCCAAGCCGCGTCGCCCTGCGCGCCCTGCACGATGCGGAAGTTTTCGGTGCGCAGCGAGAAGGTGGTCCGGTAGCGGTCGGGGTTGGTGAAGCCCAAGCGCGGCTTCACGACACTCCAGTCTCCGTTGAGCTGGGCGAGCGCACCGGCCAAACCAGGGTCGCCAGTCGAGGCTCCGCCGAACTGCGGCACGCTGTTCAGGACAACGCCCGGCGAGCGGGCCTTGATGATCTTGGAGAGAAACGCCGCCGCCGCGGAGTTGCCGGAAGGGTCGAGCAAGCCGGTCTCGTAGTCGTAGGCGTTTGCCGCCAGATACGAGTAACGGGCGGACAACTCGAAGAGTTGCTTGTACTTTTCGAGCGCCTCGTCGCGGAACGCGCGGAACGCGTAGTCCTTGGTGCGGTAGCCTTGGATCAGGGCGGCCGAACGCTTCCGGAAGGCTTCTCGCTCCGCTTGAACCCGGTCGCCCTGGGCAACGAGTGTGCGAACGTCTCGATTAGCCTGGTCGTAGCGGCGAAGGAGAGAGTCTACTACCGGTTGCTGGTCAACGGCGGCACCCAAGGCCTCCTTCAAGAGGTAGACTAACTGCTTGTACTCTTCGGTCCAAGCCGTTTTCGCATCCTCGATTTCCTTTAGTCGCGCCAAGGAGGTTTTCAGTTGGTCCAGCACGCGGGCTGACACTTCCAGGCCTCTTATCGTCGATCCCAAGGTGCCCCGTTGCGTAGCTTTCGTCGCAATCAGGGCCGCCCGGACCCCCGAGGTGGCGTCGTTTGCTAAACCTACCACCCTGGGTGGAGCTTCTATCGCGGCATCCAAGACGACGTTACCCACCTCCAGGGTAATCTCCGCTACCTTTTGTTTGATAAGCAGGGCCTGTTGAATGACTTCCAGCGTGGTCAGAACCCCTTGGAAGGTCTCCATGCGTGCGGTCAGCTCGGAATTTCGGCTGACGGCAGCCTGGAAGAGGGCCACCCGACTCTCCATCTGATCCTTCAAAGACGAGTACTGGTTGAGGCCTTGGAAAAGGGCGAGTCGCGCAAGGAATAATTCGGATAAAGCGGTCTGAATTCTACCCGGACTGGACCGGCGGCCGCTCCAATCCGACGGCTTTACCATGGACCCGACCGGATCCAACCTATAGCTAACTGTCCTGGAGGCGTTGTAATTAATGGTGGCTGGATTGGCGTCGTCGAAACTTGGACTCACCAGAAGTTGGAATTCCTTTGTTTCCTTGGTGACCATGCCTTCGGGAGCATCAACATAGCCGTAGTGGAGCAGGTCCGGACCGGCGTAACCCTGCACATAAGTCTTACCCGGGCCGATGTCGTCGGCGTAGGGGCTGCCGTACAACTCGATCAGCTGGTTGGTGTAAGCCACTTCCTGCTGCTGGATGGCGCTGCGCAGGGATGCCAGGCTATCCTCCTGTTGACGAAGGAACTGCGTGGAGGTTCGAGCGTTTTCGAAGGCCGAGATGGTGTTTTGCAGAGTCTGCGTGGCGCGGGCGTAAATCTGCTCGAAGTGAGTCATGCCCTTGTCCACATCCGCGGCCGAGATGTCGAAGGCGAGGGCGCCGGAGGCCAGCCCGAGCGGGTTGAGCCGGCCATCGGCATTGCTGAGCGTCTGCTGCAATGACGAGGCCTGGCTGATCAGTTCCCGCAGCTCGTTCACCGTCGTCCGGTCGATCTTCTGGATCCCCTCGTGGGACGGGTCCGGATCAACCGCCGGGAGCATCGAGTTGCCGGTAATCCAATTGAAGTAGGCCCCCTGCCAGCCTCGCACCGCCCAATCGTCCACCCCCCACCGCCGGGTGGTACCACTGGTGACTTTCCCGTCGGAGAGATAATTCCATGAGGTAGTTGAGGCGGCGTCGTAGTTCTGCCGGTAGGTAAGATCGGTGATCTGCGCCGCGGTCCGGGCCACGGCGACCGCCGCCGCGGCGAACTTGCGCTCGTCCATGTAGTCGACCGATACCGGCTTGCCGAGGACCGTCACCGCCTCGGCCCGGGGAGCCCAAGAGAAATTCGGATTGGCCAGCAGCGTGTAGTATACGGTGAGCGCCGTCAGGTAGTGGCCGTAAGCGTCACCATGGCCCTGAGGATAGAGCGCCGCCGCATCGGTCGCGCCGACCACGCCATCCCCATCCATATCCTTGATGTTATAATTCAAGGCGTACACCGCCTCCCCCGAGTCGATGCCCCGCGTGTAGTTCCAGATGAGGCGATTATAGACCGGATTGATCCGCGTCCCGGGTTGCAGTGAATTATCGCGGCCACGCAACAGGGTGAGCTCCTCATCCAGCACCGTTGCGAGCTGCCCCTTGAACGCGAACAGCGAGGTGGACGCCGCGCCGTAGGCTGACCCGCTGTCGGTCGCGAACGCGATCGTGGGGTTGGCGGCATCGGCATAGGCTTCATTGCCGAGAATCATGTAAAGGTCCGAGAGGTAGCCGGCCGCCAGCAGCAGAGCGTCGTTGGCCGCGCCGTAATTGATGGCGGGCGTGCCCTCGATACTCAGTCCCTTGCCGCGCCGGAGGATCGTCTCGTAAATCTCAATCAGGCCGAAACTGTTGATGTTGGAAAGGTTTAGGGCCACGTCGCCTTCCCAGCGCCGGCCCGCCTGCTGCACCAAGCTCACGTCGGTGTTGATCTCGTTGCTGAAGAGATTCGTAACGCGCTGCTGGAAGGGATTGAGGCCCGCCAGCGCCCGCTTGATCCAACCCTCCGCCAATTGCGGATCCACCCATTGCGACCATCCGGCGTTGTTGGCGAACGCGGCATTCGAGCTTTCGCGCGCGCGGTACCGCATCGTGAAATAATTATCCGTCAACGTCAGGATGCTATTGCCTTGGATGACATGCTGGCTCTTGCCGCGGATGGAGCCGGAAAGCAGGCCGGCGGCCTCGTCGGTCGCCGCGGCCAGCTTCACCCAGCCGTTGGTGGTCGGCGTCATCTGGGTGCTCTCGATGCGGACATTGACGGTCGAGGCCGCGTTGACGTCGGCGTCGGAGTAAAGCTCCAGCGTGACCACGTTCCGACCGCCCTTCAGGATTTGGGCCGGTATCTCGTAAACGAGCCGTAACGGGGAGTAAGAGGAGCCTTGCGGAATCGAGGAATTTAGAGTGTTTCCGCTCGCACGATTAATCACCGCCACCTTGGCTTGATTGACGAAGACCTCTGCGGCGTCGCGGCTCCCGATCTCCACGCTCAGATAGGCGCGAAGAGGCAGTGTTCCGGCGACGGCGAACTCTTTCCGGAAAACGGCCTGCGGCAGCGTGATGCCGTGATCAGCGGTATCACCGGAGTCGCGGACCGCAAACGAGGCAGGCGTGGCCACCAAGGTTGCAGCGCTGAAAGGCGCGGGCTTCGGGCTGGCGTCGGGATTAACCTCCAACGCGCGGAGATCCCGGTAATTCGACGGAGGCTGGCGATAGAGCTGCCAGCTCGTCGAGTCGCCCAACACCAGCTGCCGGGAGAACGTGAAAAGCGGCGGCGAAGCTCCGTCCACCGGCGGCGCGTACATCCACTCGAAGTCGTAGCCGGCGGCGTCGCCGCCGAAATCGCTGGAATGACGCAGCGTGAGCTTTTCATCCAGCGGGTTCGCGGACTGAACGACCTTCAATTCGCCGCGGTAGAGCGGCGGTACCACTTTGAAAACGTGGACCGACACCGGCTCGTCGATGGGCGTGAAGGCCCGGCCGTTGCCGACAACCATGACGACGAATCCCTGTCCGCCACCGACCGCTGTGACGGCATAGGAGTCGACCGCCGTGTCGTCGTTGTCGATCGAGGCGAGCTGACCCGGAAGCACATCGCGGTTTTTCGGAGTATCCACGATGTAGGTACCCTTCTTCACCGGGTTTTCTTTGAAGGTCTCCAAGCGTGTGCTGAGCCCGTCGATCGCGGTGTTCCATGCGGTCCGGTCTGAATCGGCGCTGGATACCAATTCCTTCAGGGCGTTCGAGTCGGCTGAGCTTAGCCGATTGAGCAGCAGGTAGTCGTCTCCCAGCACCTCATCCTTGAACTGACCGATCAGGACCAAACTGCCTTTCGCACCACGATTGGGGTCAAAATGGAAACGCTCGCGCAGGTGCGGCGGCAGCCGCGTGAAATACGTCTTGCCCATATAGACGTCCGTCGCGGCGCTGCCCGGGATTTTGCTGAGAGCCGAACCGAGGGGGTAAACCTTGGCCCGGGTCGGGTCGTGGAGGGAGACGCTGGTTTGCAGGCCCGCGGTATCCTTGGCGATCGATTGCTGGTAGATGACCTCGGCGCTCGTCTGCCCCCGGACCGCGGGCAGACCGTACTTAGGCGTCATGAGCGATTCGCCCACCCGAAGTTCCGGAGCCGAAGCCGGCCAGACGGGGGTGAAGCGTACCGCTATGGGTTCTCCCTTCACCGGACTGTCGGTCGCGGTCTTGCGGATGTAGGGTACGACGGTTCCCACCGTAGGCTGGTTGTTGCCCAATTCAGGAAAATGGAATCCCTCCTGGGTCCGGTAGAAGTACCGCATGGTGAAAGAGGCGGTCCGCGCCTCGTTGTGCATGCCCCGGTAAACCCACGTGGTGCCCTTGCGATCGAGGAACGTGAACTCCCCGTAGCGCGGCGCATCATCATTGGTTTGGCTCCAAGTGAGGTCCGTCTTCGCGGGCGCGTCGGCGGAGACCGGCGCGGCGGTCGTTCCCGCCCGCACCTCGTGGTTCGCGACAATCTCCGGCGCCTGATAGGCGGGGAACCATAGCGGGGCGGTGTCGAAGTAGGTGTTCCACGAGCTGACGCCGGATGGGAGCGTTGGTAACGGCAGGAGGGGCAACGGCATCGGCGCCTGCAGAACTTTTCCGGCCTCGGCGATGTACGAGAAGGTTTTCCCCTCCACTGCCTTTTCCCGCAGCACCTTGAACACCGCCATCGCTGGAATGTCATCCGCCTCAGTGTAGTCGATGAGCACGAAGGCCTGGGAGGAGTCGGTGCGATTAAGGTCGTCGCGGAGCGCCCAAGCCCGACCGTTCAGCATCAAGGCGTGCTCCTCGTTGGGGTTATAGCCAAGCAGGGAACGATTGTTCTGCACATAAATGCTGCCTTTGGCCTGGAGACTCGGCAGGTCGCCCGAACCCGCGTTACTCGCGAGCACGATCTCCGCCGGACTTGAGGGCCACGTCAGTTTGTACTTCCGCACCATCGAGGGCCACAGCGTGGGGCTGATGCCGGCGCTGGCCGGCGCGCTCGCCGTGTACCACCAGACTTCCAGCTCATCGTTGCCCGCCAAGGCGTTAACGCCGATAATCGCGCCCTTGGCCGCCTCCGTGAAACCGACCTCGAAGGGGTTTTTGTAAGCCTTGGGGTTGTAGGCGGTGCCACTGGCAGTGCGGATGTAGCCGACCGCGCTCGAGGTTCCAGCGGGAGCGCCGATTCGCGATCCCACATTCACCGTGATGGGCGCTGCGAATTCCGTGAAGGTGGTGTCGAGTTTGGAGTAAACCCGTTCGAACCAAATCTCGTCGCCACTGGTGTAGCGGATCAGGGATCTCCCGGTGGGATTGGCGGCTGTGACTGTCGTGTAGAACCGGTAATCAGATCCCAGTCGTGCATGCGCCAAGGACGGGTCGTCCTGATAAACCAGCGTCGCGCTGTTACCCGAACTTAACTGGACCGCCGTGTCCGCGCTGGGATCGAGGGACCGGGCATAGATGGAATAGCGGGGCAGATCCGTTGGCCAGTTGAACGCGTAACCCGCATACGTATTCGGCCATTGGATGCTCAGGTTGCCGAGTTCCATCCAGTAGATCAGCACCTCGTTGCTCGGGATCTCGACTCCACCCGAAAGCAACTGGGTGGTTTGGCGCACCGCGAAAAGCCGTGAGCGCGGCGACCCGGCAGAATAGTACTGGTAGAGGAAAGGTTCCTGCGGAGCGGTCGTGTTCAACCCCGCCACCACCCGCTCCAGAAGAGTGGTTTCTCCTCCGGGAGGGAGAACCTGATCGCCGATTGCCACGCGCACGAACTCGGGCCGCGCCTCTTTGATCACCTCGACAATCTCGGTGCCGAGGGACTCGCGCTCATCGGGGTTGCCGGCCTTCGCGGAGCCCAGCAACTCGATGAACACGCGCCCCTCCTGGTTGTAGGCGTGAAGCGCGTTATCGAGGGTGCTGAACCACAAAGTGCGCTTTTCAGGAGGGAGGTTGGAGTTGGCGGAAGGGTTCGCGACCTCCCCCGGACGCACATAGGCCTCGGCCACGGTCGCCGGAAACAGGGAGTTGTAGACGACGTTGACGGTGGAAACCCGCGAGGTCGGGATCTGGATGACCGGCCCGTTGAAACCATTTTCCGTCCAGTAAACCCGCCGCACCGGCTTGGAGGGTGAGGCGGAAACCACGTATTGCCGGGTGACTTGCGCTCCGGAGGCGCGCTCCTGCCAGGTGATTTCAACCACACCCGGTTGGGTCGCGTACACTTGTTGCGCGTGCTTGCTGTAGTAAAACCGTTCGCTGGTGGCGTTGACTGGGTTGGGAAGGAAGAACGATTTTTTCTGGTCTTCAGTGAGGGCGACGCCCGCCACGGAGAATGCAGGCGGCGGGATAACGTCCCCCAGCGCGAAACCCACCTGCCTCGCGACCAAGGGGGTCGATATCCGCACGTATTCCACCTGCACGCCTTGGTTGGCGACCGGAGCACCGTTTGCGTAAGGAACTCCCTTGGGGAGGAGCAGCGAGGTGGACCCAGCCGTTTGGCTAGCACTACCGGCGACCACGACGCTGGGGGTGGACACGAGCAGGATGCGAACATCGTCCACCACAGTCGCCACATCTGCCACCCCGCTCACTCCCAAACCGACGATGCGAAGGGTGTATGAACCCGCAGATGCTACGGTGACTTGGGAGGACTCAAAGACCCTCCATTCCGAAGAGGAAAGCGCTGATTGGGCGACGCTTGCCACGAGCACAGGGGTCGAAGCTGAAGAGGCGGTGAGATAAACTTGGAGAGGATTGGCCGGAGTGACGTGCCGGCTGATGGCCTTGAAGACCACCTTGTAGGTTCCGGAATTCAGCGACACCCCTTGCCGTGCCGAGGAATTGGCGTTCTGAAAAAAAGCCCCCTGGCGTCCTTCAGGAGCATCCAGCCCAAACCAATCGCCCTTGGTTGCCACACCCGCGTTGTTTTCAAACGTCCAAGAGGCACTGGCAGCCGTTGGAGAGTACTGATAGGAGGAAACGGCTGGAAGTTCGAAACCCCCGTTTTCGATCATTCCTCCTCGATTGAAAATACGCGTGGTCTGCCAGCCTCCGATCACCGTCCCCGCACGAAACTGGTTCGCGGTAGGAGTACGCGGATCCGAGACAATGGACGGCGGCGGAGGCGGCCAGGCCGACGCCGGCTGCTGGCTGAGGATATTGCGGACGTCGTTCTCCAGCGACGGAGGCGTCTGACCCCAAGCGATGGTCGCCCCCACGACAAACAGTCTGAGCAGTCCCCGTGGACAAAGGTGGTTACGGCGCATAGCAATGAGCGTTCCGGGTCGCTGAGCCTGATGATGGAGCGCGTCAGTACTTGATGAAGTAATGCACGTATACGTTCTTAGGCCGGGATTCATTTCCGCCCGTTGCGGAGCTGACCCCGGAAAGAGAAATCGAGTGGTTATGCCCTCCATCAAAAGGAATAGCGCTGGGAGCATTCACGACGTCTGGCTCATTTCCCCTCCCCCCTGTGTCAGCTCCGTCAGTCGTGGTATTTCCATCGCTGGAGGCTGATCGGCGAATAAGTCCCCGCTCGCCTGGGTTGGCGTTCGCACCATGATTGTGGCCGCCGACATCACCCGTGTTTCCCGAGAGAGAAACATTATGCTGATGGGCTTTGGTGTCGGAGTCTTGATAGGACCCAACCACTCCACCCGTGCTCCCATTGGGATACGCAGCTGTGCGGGAATTGACGTCGGGATCTTGGCCCCGCCCCGAGTCGACTCCCCGCAGGAATACCCCCCGCAGGTCCGGCACCCGAAAAGTGGTGGCATCGACGTAACCCCAGCGAGGCGAGACTGTCTGGCCGCTGGCCGTCGAAAGTTTGGCGAAAAGCTCAATGTAACGAGCGTCCGTGCGAGAGAGCGAAGCCCCGTTACACCAAACGTAACCAGGGGGGGTGTCATCGCCGGCAAACGCTACGATGGTGCCGACCGGCGTCTTGTCCCTCGTGTCGGCGGTGACCCACCAGTCGTTGGCGCTGATGCTCTGCACTAGAACGCTCTCACCCTGAACCTTCAAACGGATCACGCCGTCAGTCACCCCATTGAGTGTACCGCCAGCCGGGGCCTTAACGATATCGGGGTCGGTTCCCGCATCGCGCTTGATCACGAGGTACTCACGCCGGGTGGCCATGGCTCCAGGCAGCGTGATAGTGGTGCCGGAGGATGGCGAGTTGATGACGATCGAGCGGGCGGTGTCGCTCGGCGTCGCGGCAGTAGCCGTCACCTCCTGCGAAACATAGGAAACCTGCGCTAGATTGACCGACGACCCGGCTGCCGTCGAACTAGCCAGAACCAACCGTTCCGCGGAGATACTCTTGTTCGCGACGTAGGCGAACGGCGTGCCGAGAAAAGCCAACCGCGGCAGGATTTCCGCCGGGGTCTGGCCGGGGATGACGATGGTCACTCCGAGGAAACGACCCTTGCCATCGAACGCACCCGGCAGGTTGGACTGCGCGATGGTGCCTTCGGCCGGGGAGAGCGTCGTGCCTTCGCCGAGACGCACGGAGAAGAGCCCTTTGCTGACGGTCACGACCTGCTTTTCCGACCAGATCACCGCACCGCCCTCCTGAGCGTCGTAAATCTTGAACCTCATCTCGTAATTCGTGGGGGTGGTCGGCGCCAAGACGTTACCCGTGGCATCGAGCGCCTTGCCTTGGTAATCGATGGAGCCGGGTGCGCCCTGCACGGCTTGAGCGCGGGCAGCGATGGTGAAGCCGGCAGCGGCGATCGAGAGGATAAGAAGTGCTGCGCTGGTTTTCATGACGGGAATGCAGGGTTAGGGAAGAATCAGAGAGGCGACGTCCGAAACGCGGTTGATGACAAAACTGCCGGAAATCGTGATGGGAACCGGCCGGAGGCCTTCAACCACTTCGGTGTAAGTTCCCCCCAGCATCGTCGAGCCCCAGGAGGGATCGGTCACTCCGGCTACAGAGGGCAGAAACTCGAGTGTGACGGTGCGTTTCACCGTGAGTGACTCCCTTCCAGCTGGAAGCTTGGTCTCGAACCTGGCGTCGAGATTATCGTGGTCCGGATGGAAACGATGCACGAATGGGTTGGAGTCGGAGTCGTAATCGAGCAGGATCTCAAAAACCGATGATCCGGAGCGGCCGATCGCGCCGGAAGTTGCGCTGCGAACCGTACCAGCTGGCAATGAGGCGACGCTCATGCGACCCGAAGCCTTGACCCCAACCGGCAATAAACTCTCGGCCGCGGCCAGGAGCACGCCCGAAGATTGCGAGGCAATGAAGACCTGCTGTACCAGACGAGTCGGGCCCGCTGAATCTCGATGCAGCAGCAGCGGAACAGAGAAAGAGGCGGGAACCTGTCCGGGCCGGCCCGTCGGCGGCGCAATGGTTACGGTGGGGTTCGAGGTGTAACCAGATCCACCGTTGGTCAAAGTGAGCTGCTGCAGCCTTCCGTTAGGCAACACCACCACCGAGGCCGTCGCTCCGGATCCGCCGCCGCCGCTGATGGTTACCGTCGGAACCGTGGTGTAGAACATCCCGGAGTTATTCAGCGAGATCTCAGTCACCTTCCCACCACTAGCGACGGCGCTGGCCGTCGCACGCACCGGAACCACCGCCGCATTTCCTTCGATCTGGGATACGTCAGATATGACCGCCACGCCCGACCAAAGTCCGTTGAGGTCGCTTGCCACTGCCGAAACCGGGAGATCCACACTAATCTGACCCAGAGAGTCGGTGACCCGCAGCAGACCGGCAAAGAGTTGGCCGGGGGTCCCGCCCATCGCGACCCGGTCTACCACCAGAACCACGTCCGTCGACTGGCCGGCCGGAAGCGTGACGGTATGCGCCGCCGAGCCCACCGTCAGATTTGAGTACGTGAACTCATTTCCATTCGCATCCAACGCACCTCTGACCTTGAGCGGAATAGTACCAGTGATCGTGGGGACCACCGACACCGTCGGCGTGGTTGCACCATAACCCGCCCCGTTGTTCGTGATGATGAAGGATGAAATGGTGCCACCCGCCGATAGGACGGCCGTCGCGGTGGCACGAGTACCCGCCGAGGGCGCGGAGATCGTCACGGTCGGCGGGGACGCATAAATTAGGGTATTATTGATGTCGGGATTGATCCCCGTAACCTTCCCCGCGGTTGCGGCATCGGCCCCCATCAAGGCGGTGCCTGCGGTGATCGAGGGGGGCGTCTCGGATGCCAGCAGCGAAAGGGAGATCGTGAGCGGCTGCGCTGCGGTCTTATTGCGAAGATTAAGCTTCAGCACGAGGCCGCTTCGACCGAAATTGAGCCCGCGCTGATCAGCCAGCGACACGGCGACCGGTCCGTAGTAGTCCGAATACTTGGTGGCCTGCACCCAGTAGGCCACGCCGCGCGTGACCCGCTCCGTCGGTGGATTCACCAACTGGGGATTGCGGGCGGAGTTGGGAATGGACGTGCCGGAAGAGACGTAATTGGGATCGGAGGTCCCGCTGCTGACAAGGGGGCCGCCCACGTACTTCAGAATATTGGTGGTGTCGGCCAACGCGGCGCTCTGCGCGAGGAACTGCGAGAAGGTCGGCGCTGGTGACGCGGTCGGAAATCCGACGAAATTCACCCCGCTCGTGGTCCAACGGTAATTAGGCAAAACGGGGCGACCCTTGAGCGTGAGCGTCACCGAGGTGAAGCCATCGGCCACCTTCATCAAATAAGCCGCGTTGGGAGTGAAGGAGAACAACGTCGACTGGGAGGGCGCCCCGCGACGCCAGACGCTCCAGGCCGGATCGGTCTGGGAAGGTGTGCTCGGGTCCGTCGTGAACTGCGGGCCGCTCGGCGGATTCCAACGCCAAACCTCCTGGATCTCAGGCCGGTCCGACAAAGCGCTGTCGATCGTGGTCACCGCCGGCTCGAGCGAAAGCCAGATCGCGTTCCATCCGACAATCAGCGGGTAGCTTTCTGTTTTCCACTGCGCATGGAGCGGCGCCCCCACCATCGCGAAAACCGCGAGGAGCAACGTGCCCGTGAAGCGGGAAAGACCTCGCGAAGCAGAGGAAGCGGACCGCCAGGTAAACCGGATCGAGTTAACGAAAGTCGTCATCACCGTTGGGCGGAAGCGTTCACTTGGATCCCGGCACGAAGCCGTCCTCGGTATCGCCCCGCGCGAAGTACGCGCCGGTGCGGACGGCCCCGGAACGCTGGTTGTAAAGCTCGATCACCCGCGTGAGCTCGAGGAGGTTGATGCATCCGTCGCGGTTGAAGTCCGCGGTGTGCGGGATGGTCGGCACCGCGGTGACGCCGCTTACCCGATTCACATCGGGCGCGAAGCCGTCCTCCCCTGTTACGTCGGCCCGGTAAGCGCCAGTACGAACCTGCACAGATCTCGTGCCGTAAAGCTCAATCACGCGAGTGAGTTCCACCAGATTGATCCGACTATTGCGGTCCACGTCCGCGGAATGAAACGTGGGGCCGGCGGGAACGAACAACGGGTCGGATCTGGCCAGGACTTGATGCGTTACGCCATCCCGCAAGCCGGAAACCATGGTGGTGAGCGAAGGCATACCTGAGGTCCCGGAAGGTACGGCCAGAACGACATTGAACGACGGCGCAGGCACCGCCGGCGACGACCAGGTCCACTCAAGGATGCCCCGGTCACCCGCGACAGGCCGATGAGTTGCGCGCTGCGAATCGTCGCTTACGAAGGACCAGTCGGTGGGTAGAAGGATGGAAAAATCCAGCTGCGAAAATGCGGCGGCGAGTTCCGCCCCGACTTTGATCGCCACCCGGCCGCCCGGGATGTATCCAAAACTTCCCACTTCCTGACGGGCGGAAATCTGCGGGCCCGTCGCGGAACCGGTGACGGTCATAGCCCGACTATCCAGGGAGCGCGCCCCGGAGGTCACGCGAACCCAGAAACTGCGGGTTCCCTGCACCGAAGAAAGGGAAAAAACTGTCTTGGTCTGGCCCGCTAGGGGCTTGGAAACATCGCCGCGCTGACCCTCGAACCACTGGTAGACCAGACCGTCTCCCAAAGCCTCGACGCGCAGCGTTGCGACGCTCCCCGCAGCAACCATCACGTCGCCGGTGGCAAAACGGATATCAAACCCGGTGGTGGCTGGAGCCGAAATCATGTCCCGGCCTCCGTTGGCGAGCATCCCCAACACCGCCACGGTTCCTGCATCCGAAGTGTTAAACAGGCTGACCTGCGGGAGAACTGGGGTCTGTAGTTGCCAGGCTGGGTTGGTCAGGAGAATCCATTCCGGAGCCGAAACCAGGGATTTACTATTATAACCCCATACATACAAACGACTTCCAATTTCGGCTCCCGAGGCTTGGACGCTCGACCCCGTCACGGAAAAATAATTGGCCCCCGCGTCGGAAAACCAGGAGTTCACCGCGTCAGCATCTCCGGTCGATAGAGGAACCCAAGCCGTTGACCACGAAGATTTTGGATCAATAGCTGGGTCGAAACCGGCCTTGAAGACGCCAACTTCAAAAAAGAACGTTGGGGAAACCGGCCATGCGTCGCCGTTGGAATAGGTTCCTTTGCCGCCGCTACCTCCCGCACTGGTAATGCCGATCGTCTGTTGTCCCAAGCCGAGGGACGCGGAGATGAGGCCCCCGGCGAGGACAGAGAGCGATCGTATGTTCACAGGGAGAAAGGCACGGACTGGACGAGCGGGGCGAGCGGACCGGACTTGAGCCTGACCAGAATTGCCGATGACGCCTCGAGCAGCTTGGCACCGGAATAGTCGAGGTTATCGAGGGCGGCTTTTTGCCAAGCGGGCGCAGATCCAGCCCTCAAAAAGAAGCCCTCGAAGGCCGCTCCATCCCACCTGAAAACCTGATCTGCAACCTCCGCTGTTGCACCGGAGGTCAAGCCCGCCACCGCTAGCAAACGGAGGTCCGCGAGCGACGCTGACACCGGAAAACCGGATACGATCAATTGTCCGGAGGAAACCGGACTGCGGACGAAGCGACCGGCGCGCACTTCGCCTACGACGGTGAAGGTTGCGGCGTTTTTCTGCCGCTTGAAGAACACCCCAACGCCGGGCGGAATGATGGCGCCGTCCTGATTAACCGGGCCCGTGGCCAGCGATCGCCACTGCGGTGAAACCCCGTCTCGAAAGTAGAAGACGGAAAGACCTTTTGCCGTGGAAAAATACACCTGATCCGCCTCTGCGGGGTTGATCGCAGAATTCAAGGAACTCGCAGTACCTGTTCCAAAAACACCGGCGAGTGTCCAGTGGGGTCGAACCACCACTCGATGACCAACGATAATGGCTAAATTACTCTTTTCGAGCGTGTTAAGATGGGAATCTCCGAGAACTACCCTCCCCGCGGATCGGGCCTTCGTGGCAGACTCATCAATTTCGAAACGGTGCCCTAAAGCCGTACTAGAGGAACCATCGCGATGGCTAACCACTTCCAAGTAGTACGAGGATCCTTCCAGCAGGTCTCGGGTGAACGTCTGAGGGGTTCCTTCGCCACTAACGATCGTAATCCCGCCTGAGTCCACCGACTCCACTATTCCAGCAGCCACCGCTGGACGAACCAGCGGAACTCCGACGGAAATCATGCGGTTTTCACCGACGGGAAACGCGACCGTGCCGACTACGCTCGCCACGTCCTGCGCCCTCAAGAAGAGCGTAGGGACCAGCGAGAAAAACACTCCCGGAAGGAACGGGAACGAGGAAAGCTTGCGCAACGGCACAGGGGACTAGACCAATGCCTTAAAGAGCCCGTCTAACACAAGGAATTTCTCGCTTCCAGACCGTCAGCACATCGCGTATTCATGAAGGGAAGCGGAGTGAGAGTATGGCGGAGACGGCGCGGCGGTCGTGATTCTCGGCCACGGCGGCGGTAAAGTCCGTGGTGGTGTGATGGGCGCGGTGGCGCCAGTGCATGAGCAGGCTGTTGGCCCAGCGGTTGAACATGCCGTGGAGGTGGACGGCCTTGCGACGGCGCAGGCGACAGGTGTCGTCGTGGCGCGAAGCGTCGAGCCTTGCATGGAGGCCGGACTCGATGCCCCAGTGCTGGATGTTGGCGGTCAGCCACTGCGCCGGCGGCAGGTCTTTCTTCGGCCGGCTGGTGATGAGTGCGACGGTTTCCGATTGCCCGTCCTCGCGCTGGCGGTGCAGCCGCGCGGCTTGTGCGACCAGCGGGAAGCCGGCGGCCTCCCCGTCGAGATCGCGCGCGACGAGCGTGCGGGTGACCGGCCGGCCCTTCTCGAGGTCGGTCCGGTGCGTCGCCGCAGGATCCTTCAACGGGGCAAAAGGGGGTGGCCCGGATCCGGCACCCGCGCCTGCACCGCCGCGGCCAGCGCGAGCTGGTTGGCCTTGACCGTCAGCAGGTAGTCGCCGCCGTGCTCCAGCGCGATCTGGCGCGCGGTCTCGCTCTGGGTATGCAAGGCGTCGAGGCTGACGAGCCGGCCCGCGAGTTCGAGCCGCCCGCACAGGGCGCGCACGGCGGGGATTTCATTGGTTTTTTCCGCCACCACCTCGCTGCCCAGGTAGTGCAGGCTGGGCACGGTGACGGCGGTGACGACGTTGAGCCCGCCACTGCGCCTGGGCACTTTGCCGTCGAGCACGATGATCTCGTCGGGCGGCGGCGCGCCGCGCACCTGGGCCTGGTGCAGGAGCAGCGCCGCCTCGATCTGCCGCTCCGAGACGTGGGCGAACATCCGGCTGAACGTCGGCTGGCTGGGGGGTGGATACCCGCCGTGCGCGTCGCGCCGCACGCCCAGGGCGGCGCGCTGGCGCGCGGAGAGCCGGCGCGCGAACGCGGCCAGATCCTTTTGCCCGCGGGGCGCTCCGGCGAGATAGGCGCAGGCCGTGAGGCCCAGCAGGGCGAAAAGCGGATACCGGCCCATGCGCCGGCGATACTCGGGCACCGCCCGGAAGTGATCGGACAGCGACTTGAGCTGCGCCGCCTTGAGCGTGCTGCGCAGCGGCACCTTCGCCTCGACCGCCACGAGCGCGGGCTTGAGCTGCTCGGCCTGGAGGCTGCGGCGCGCGTGCTTGACCAGTTCGCGGGCGAAGAGGCGCTTGGGCCGGTGATGGTTTTCGTAGTAATCGCGTCGCCGGCGCCCGTGCCCCTTGGTCAGACCCAACTCGACCCAGCCCGCAGCGCGATAGACGCCGCCTTGGAAGCGCTCGGGATCGACAAAGGTCTCCACCACCAGCACCGGATGGCCGTAGCGGGCCTGCCAGTCGTCGCTGAGGCGCGCCAAAATCCGGCTGAGCACCGCGGAGCCGAGGTTGGGCACGCTGCGCCCGGGCAAGAGCAGGAAGCGCACGTTGTTCACGACCAGCGCAAGGCGCCGGCGGCGCTGCTCGTCACTCCACCCGATCCACTGGTCCCGCGGCCGCAAGTGCTGCGCCGCGGCGGCAAAGATCAGCACCGCGACCCACTCCCCCTGCGCGTCGCTCACCGCGTAGTGCAACTGTTCGCCAACCGCCTGCACGCCACCGAGGTAGTGGTGCGCCCCCAGCAGGTGCTGGGCCCGCGCCCGCCACTCGGGCGTCTCGAGCAGCTGCGGCTGCAGGGTGCGCAGCAGGATCGCGGGATCTTCGGGCAGCGGTTTCGGCCGCGGGGGCGATGGCGGTGGCTTCATCAGCGCCGAGCGAAGAAAAATTTTGCCGGAATGTCCCGCAAAATCGCGCAGCCCTCCGCTCAATAATCACTTAGCGCCAACTACGAATGCGCGATGCCGTCAGCAAAACCCTTCCGTCTGCCTGCCAAAAGGCACTGAGCAGGACACCGCAAGCGCAGCGGCGAAATAGTTTATCCGCCACGAGGCCGTCCGCTTCATCCGCGCGCACCGCGACCGGCCCTTCTTCGTCTACCTGCCCTTCAACGCCCCGCACAGCGCCTCCAGCCTCGACAAGCCCGGCGTGCAGGCCCCCGAGGAGTACCTGCGCCGCTACCCGAACCTGAACCCCAAGGAGCGCCTCACCGCCTACTACGCGGCGGTCA
>Ga0194130_10001296_pt1 | contig 40901 bp, 33 predicted proteins | sample TA2KigsurfametaG_FD_160084 | JGI IMG/M metagenome (GOLD analysis project Ga0194130, IMG submission 160084) | Freshwater microbial communities from Lake Tanganyika, Tanzania - TA2015050 Kigoma 12 surface | ecosystem: Environmental > Aquatic > Freshwater > Lake | place: Tanzania: Lake Tanganyika...
CAGTCGCCGCCGCGCCCCGGGCAGACGCGCTCGGCGCTCGAATTGGTCGCGGCCGGCAACGTGATGGTCGAGGGGGAGTCGTTCACGGCACGGAGCGCCAGGCTGTCGTGGAGCGAGGCCAAGGACCTGCTCGTGTTCGAGGGGGATGGGCGCAGCGACGCCCAGCTCTACCGCCAGCTGCGCGTCGGCGCCCCCACGTCGAGCGCGTCGGCCGGCAAGATCCTCTACTGGCGCTCGCTCAACCGGGTCGACGTCGACGACGCCCGGTATCTCGATTTCGACCAGCTCGCGCCGGGCGGGGGCCTCGACCGGCTCCCGGGGCTGCCCGCCCCCGCCGCGGCGCGGCGCGGGACTCCACCGCGCTGACGCTCAGCCGATCCGGCGCGACTCGGCGTCGAGGGCCGTGACCAAAAACGCGATCGCGTCGGGGGCGACCGAGTCGTAGTACGCCGGCCCGTGGCCGCCGCCGACCCGGTCGAGAATCGCGACATGGGGGATGCCGAGGGCGGCGAGCTTCTCGTGGAGCCGGCTGGCGCCGTCGTGCCAGAGGCGGTCGGTGGGGTCGCTGGCGAACCACTGGTGCCGCGGCCAGTTGAGCGGGTGAACGTGGAGGATCGCCGTGTCCTGGCGGGCACGCTCGATCTCGCCGAACAACGGCCACAGCGACGCGAACAGGTCGCCGTCGGGGAGCCGGGCGATGTCGCGCATCGCGAGGTGAAAGTCGATCGCCGGGGAGATCGCCGCCGCCACCGGGAAGGTCGCCGGATGCCGGTAGGCCAGCCGCAGCGCCCCCTGACCCCCCATGCTCGTGCCGACCAGCGCGATCCCCGGTGGCCCCGCGCCGAACCGCCGGGCCGCTTCCGCCACCACCGCGCCGACGACGTGGCGTTCCGGCGAGACCGCGGTGTCGAACTCGGGGACGATCCGGTCGAGCCACCAGCTGCGCCCCGCGCGCGGGGCGAGCGCCCGCAGCCGCGCCCCCTCGAGGGCCGACCGCAGACCCGTCGACTCGCGCAGCGTCCGCTCGCGGACGCCGTGGAGGTAGATCACCGCCCGCCCCGGAACGGCACCGGGCGGATCGAACAGCTCGCAGGGGTGGCCGGCGACGTCGATCCAGCTCCAGTGCGGCCGGTCGGGGAGGGGCGGGACGGCCGTGGATGGAGGGGGCATGGGAGCGGCTGGCGGCGGGCTGGATCGCCGGGAACAGCCCCCGTTGTAGGCCGGCGGCGTTGCCGCGGCCATAATCGCAGCCCGAACCCGGACGCCACCACCACGATGCGCGTGCTCCTCAGCGCCGATGAACTCTCCGCCGGCATCGACCGGCTCGCGGCGGCGGTCCGCGCCGACGGCACCGGACCGCTGACCGTCATCGGCGTGCTCACCGGGAGCCTGATGGTGGTTGCCGACCTGATCCGGCGGCTCGACGGACCGGTGCGCGTGAGCATGGTGTGGGCGAGCAGCTACCGCGGCACCGACACGACTCCCGGCCGGCTCGATCTCAATCTCGACCTGCTTCCCGACCTCGGGGGGCAGGACGTGCTCGTCGTCGACGACATCTTCGACACCGGACGGACGCTCGAAGCCCTCGTCGCCGAGCTCGGACGGCGCGGCGCCGCGCGGGTGAGGTCGCTGGTGTTGTTGCGGAAGCTCGGCCGGTCGGAAGTGACGATCGAACCTGATTTCGTCGGCTTCGACATTCCCGACGTGTTCGTGGTCGGGTATGGTCTCGACTTCGACGGCGCGTGGCGGCACCTGTCGCACGTCGCGGCGCTCGAGTCCCCCGACATCGCTGCCGCGCGCCATGCCCCGCCCGAGCCCCCGGTCGATCCTCCTGCTGGTCCACGGGGCTGACCGATTCGGCACCGGCACGCAGGCGCTGCTCGCGGTCACGGCGCTCGTCGATGCCGGCTGGCGCGTGCGGGTGGCGCTGGCCGGCGGTCGTGGCGCGCTCGGCAGGGCGTTGCAGGATGCCGGCGGCGACGTCGTCGCGCTCTCGTCGCGCCCGCGGCCGGGGCTGGCACTGGCCGCTCCGCTTTCGCGGCTGCTCCGCGCCGAGCGCCCGCGGGGCGTGGTTTCCATGGGGCGGGCGATGTCGCGCGCCGCCGCGGCGGCCCTGGTGGTGGTGCCCGGGCCGGCGCTGGTCGCGCTGCTGGCCCGGTCCACGCTCGGTCTCGCCGACCGGCTGGCGGTATCACGGGCGGCGCGGGTGGTCGCCGCGACGCCGGCGGTCGCCGCGGCATGCCGGGCCGCCGGGGTCGATCCCGATCGGATCGACACCGTCGCCCCGGGGAGCATGCTGCCGGGACCGCGGCGGCGCGACCGGCGCGAGCTCGCCACCCGCCTCGGGCTCGATCCCGGCAGGTGCTGGACCGTGGCCGTCGCCCCCCTCGAGCCGGCGACCCACCTCACGCGGCTCGTGTGGGCGATCGACCAGCTTGGTGTCGTCCGCCGCGACCTCGACCACGTGCTCGTCGGCTCCGGGCCGCTGGCGCCGCGCCTCGCGCGGCGGGCCCACGTGCAACGGATCACCGACCGGTTCGCGGTCGTGCCGTGGTGCGGCGATGCCGACGACCTGCTCGCCGAGGCGGCGCTGGTCTGGCAGTCGGGCGACGTCGCGTACGGCGGGGCGCTGGTCGACGGACTGGCGCACGGCAAGCCCTTGGTCGCGGTCGACGGCCCGGCGGCCCGCGAGGCGATCGCCGACGGCGTCAACGGCCGGATCGTGCCGGCGCGGCCGGAGAGCGAGTTTCCGCGCCGGGCGTTCCAGATCCTCGAAGACGCGGCGCTCGAGTCGCGGTACGGGATGGCGTCGCGCACGCGGGCCGCGACGCTGTTCGATCCGGCGCGGGCGGCCGCCGGCTACGTGGCGGCCGTCGAGCGGGCGGTGGGATAGCGGACCGTGGACAAAGTGATCGGCCGCCGGATGCGGCCGAAGGCGACCCGGGAAACCCTCGGCGCTTCCCGCGAACGCCGGAGTGGACTGAATGAGCCGGCCGTCCCGCGGCCGGTTGGGGCCATGGATGGCTTTGTCCACGGACAGGGAGCGGGTCACGGCAGCTTGCCGCGGAGCTGGTAGATCCAGGTCAACGCGGTGTTCATCAGCTGCTCGCCGGCACCGAGCGCCGCCGGGGCGACCTGCGGATCGGCGCCGTAGCCCCCTTCCGCGGCCGCTTCGATCGTCGGGAAGTACTGGTGGTAGCCGTTGGCGTAGCCGCAGAAGAAGACCTGGTCGACCCGGGCCCGGTCGCGCAGCCGGATGGCGTGCTGGCAGAAGAACTCCCCCGACGCGCCGACCAGTGCGATCGACTCGTCGAGCACCGCGACGGTGAGGCGCGGCCGGATGCCGGCCGCGTATTCGGCGACGAATGCATTGACCAGCTCGGGGAAGAATGCCATCCCGTAGGCGGTCACGATCAGCGGGTTGCGGAAGTCGACGCGCGATTCGAAACCGAACCGCTCCTCGCGGACGACGAGCTTCGCCTCCGGGGAGGGTTTCGGCTCCAGTCCCTTGGCCAGCGCCACCGCCTGGCGGCCGAGCGCCTTGCCGAACGCCACGTGGTCGCCGTGGCCGCGCCGGTCGGTCGACAGGTCCCCCGAGGCCCCCTGCATGAACACCGCCTGCCCGCCCCATTCCTCGGCGACGGTCGCCCGCAGCGCGCCGACGTAGTCGGCCGAAAACTTCAGCGTCTCAGCCGGGATGCTCGTCGGGTGGGCGGCGAAGTTCACGAGCAAGGCCAGCGGCTTTCCCGTCTCGGCGTCGTCGCAGCGGAGGACGGCGAGCGTCCGGTCGACCGGGACGGGATCGATCTTCGAGTGGCGGTTGCGGTTGAAGCCTTCGAGCGTGGTGGCTCCGGTGGCGATTCGGGCCGGGCGGAGCGCGGCGTCGGCGGCGAGGATCGCCGCCACGATCCCCTCCTCGAGGTGCTTGCCGTAGCGGATCGCCGCCGCGAACTTCCCCCGTCCCTGCCCCGGCTCGTCGGCCAGTTCGACCACCGGGCCATGGTGCGTGTGGGAGCCGGCGATGATCGACGAGGTGATCCCCCCCTCGGCGCGGATCCGCTCCCGGATCCGCTCGAGCGAGGCCTCGGACGGGGCGCGGCCGACATCGAGGCCGACGATCGCGAGTTTCTCCTCGCCGGCCGCGATCACGATCGCGGTGGCGCGGAGCGGGTCGAGGGTGCCGATCGACAGCATGGCGTGCCGGTCGCCGTAGCCCCACATCGGCACCGGCTCGGTCGGGGTGATGTCGGCGCTGCCGGTGCCGACCCGCAACTCGGCGGCGGCGTTGGTGGCGACAAGCAAGACGCTGGCCAGGGCGAAAGCGATCCGCTGCATCGGATGGTCTCCCGGGGAACGGTCACTCTACAGGATCAGCTCCGCCGATCACGCGACAGCCTCACGGCCCCGTTCCCCGCGCGAGCAGGGCCGCGCCGGGCGTTGCGTCGCGGAGGTGACCCTCGTCGCAGACGAGCCGCCCAGCCTTGTAGACCTTCGCCGGCAGCGCGAACATCGCGGCCAGGTCGGCCTGCGGCCGGTAGAGCGCGATGTCGGCATCGGCACCGGCGCCGAGATGCCCCTTGTGGGCGAGCCCCGCGATCCGCGCCGGAGCGGCCCGGGTCACGATGCACAACTCCTGCAGCGAGTATTCCCGGTCGATCGTCGCCAGGGGCGAACGGCTGCGGACTTTCGGATGGATCCGCGCGAGGGCCTCACGGCGGAAGGCGGCGTCGCCGAGAAGCCGCATCAGGAGCGGGTAGGCGGTGAAGCTCGCGCCGTTGGGATGGTCGGTCGACAACGCCACGCGCCACGGATCGGCGACGGAGAGGAACCACTCCAGGCCGATCGCCCACTGCCAGGCGTTGACGAGGCTCGTCTCCCGGTAGCGGATCGGCAGCACGCCGCAGCCCCCGGAAAGGTGGCGGTCGTGCGACACCCAGGGCATGCCCGTCGTCCGCGCCAGGTGCGCCGCGGCCGCCGAATCGCCGGTCATCACCACCGTCGAGCCGAACAGCACCTGCCCGACGTCGAGCGTGATCCCGGGATGGGCGTCGAACCACTCGACGAGCGCGGCGACGCCGGAGCCGAACGAGCCCTCGTCGAGATCGCCGCCGGTGTAGCTGTGGAATTGGACGTGGGCGAGGTGGGCGGGGATACCGTCGAGCGTGCGCAGCGTCTCGAAGAGCGTCCGCCAGTTGCCGGGAAGGCCGAGGTTGGCGGTGTGGACGTGGAGCGGGTGGGGAAGGCCGACGTCCCGCACGGCGCGGGCGAGGCGCTCGAGGAGGTGGCGCGGCGACAGCGACGAACCGGGCAGCGTGGTGTCGAGGTCGTGCTCGTCGCCGCGGCGGCCGTGCTTCCAGAACACCGGCCCGCCCGGATTGGCGACCTTCACCCCCCAGCCGCGGCCGGCGGAGACCTTGGCCGCCACGAGCCGGCGCAGCTCACCATCGTCGCCACGGTCGAGCGCCGCGACGACGTCGGCATCGTCGGCCGCGAGGAGGTAGATGCCGCGGTCGAGGACGGGCATCTCGGCCAGCTCCCGGTGGGCCAGGCTCGCGGCGCCGGTCGCGATCGCGGCGTCGAAGACGGTGGTGTAGCCGAGCGCGGCGTAGAGGGCGCCGGTGGCGTGGATCGTCGGCACCGCCGCCGTTGCACCGGGTGCCGTCGGCGGCGTGAGCAGCCGGCCGGCGGCGACTTTCGGTCCGGCGACGTGGCTGTGGAGGTCGACGCCGCCGGGCATGACCACCAGGCCGGCGGCGTCGATGCGGCGCCACCCGGTTGGGTCAGCCGGCTGGGAGACGATCCGCCCCTCGTCGATCCACAGGTCGCCGACCTCGCCATCCCGGCCGTGGGCCGGGTCGTGGATCGTGCCGCCGGCGATCACGAAGCGCTCGCCGCTCATCGCCGCGCCTCCCGGAGCTTCGTCGCCAGGGCGGCGCCGAGTTGGCCGAGGACGCTCGTGAGACTCGCGCCTTCCCGAGCGGGATGCCGGCCGGGGATCGTGACCGCGACGCCATCGGCGCGGAGCCACTCGCCCGGGTCGTCGAGCGGGTCGGTGACCGGCACGAAGATCTCCCACCGGACGACCGGGTCCGGCGCGACGGTGACCACGGCGACGCGGTCGCCAGCGCGAGTGAGCGCCGCCGCGGCCTCCGGACGGGGACGGCCGACGACGAGGACGGCGTCGACCTCGCCCCGGTCGAGGAGCAGCGCTGCCGCCGCCTCGGCCGGGCGGAACCCGCCCCCCGCGCGGTCGGCGCGGGCGATCGCCCCGGGCCCGCCGTAGCGCCAGGTGAGGAGGGCGGCGGTCCCCGCTGCGCCTCCGCTGGCCGTGCCGACCCCGCCCGGCAGCGGCACTTCGAAGGCGGGGCGGCGCAGCGCCTCGGCGCGGACCCATTCGGCGACCGCCCAGGCGCCGACGCCGCCGTCGCTGCCCTCCGGCGCGCCGGTGACGATCCCCAGGCAGTCGGCACCACCGACGGCGGCGACGAGCGGAGCGAGTGCGTGCCCGAGCGCGTCGTCGGGGAGCGGCGCGACGGGGCCACGGGCCAGGGCCGTGAGCCGGCGCAGCGCCGCCACACGCTCGTGGGGCTCCAGCGCGACCGCGACGTGGCCGGCCGGCAGCCCGCGAGCCGGGGACCGACCGACGTGGAACACCCGTGCCCGCGGCGGCAGGAAGCGCTCGAAGAAGCGCGGATGCGTCGCCGGGGGATCGCAGCCCCAGACGACGACGACGTCGGCGCGGGAACGCAGGTCGTCGAAGTCGGCCGTCACCGCGCCGCTCCGCGCGACCGTCGGGCCGGAGCGCAGCGCCATCGCCGGATCACCGCCGTCGATCGCCGCGACGAGCTGCTCCGCGATGTCGGCGGCCCGTGCGGCCGCGTCGAGCGACACCTCGCCGAGACCGGTCACGAGCACGCGCCGCGCCGTGGACAGCACCGTGGCGGCGGCTCCGAGCGCCGCTGACGCTTCGAGCGGGGGGCCGTGATCGAGAGGCCGTGCGACACCGCCGGGAGACGCGGTCAGCATCCGCCGGCCATGGTCGCAGGCGCGCACGGCCGCCGGCAGGTCGATGTCGGCGCAGAGGAGCGGGCAGGCGGTGCACACCGCACCGCCTGCCCGCGTCCCGCTGGCCGTCTGATCGCTCACGACTTCTTCGGCACCACCCAGATGTTGCGGTAGCGGACGGGGTTGCCGTGGTCCTGGAGGAACAGCGGACCCGCCCCCTTGCCGTTGCCCGGACCGCCGGGGGTGATCTTGGGGATCGCGATGTTGTCGTGGATCACCACGCCGTTGTGCTTGACGGTCATCCGCGCCGGCTGCGTCTGCGTGTCGCCCTGGAACTTCGGCGCGGTGAAGTCGATGTCGTACGTCTGCCACTGCAGCGGCGGCAGGCACATGTTCACCGCCGGGGCCGCCACCGAGTAGACGCCTCCGCACTCGTTGTTCTCACCGGTCAGGCCGAAGCTGTCGAGGACCTGCACCTCGTAGGCTCCCTGGACGTAGACGCCGCTGTTGGCCCGCCCCTGGCCACGGTCCTTCGGCTGGTAGGGGAGGAGGAACTCGACGTGCAATGTGGCGTCGCCGAACGAATCCTTCGTGGTCGTGCCCTCCATCAACAGGCCGTCGGGTGACAGCCGTCCGTTGACGAACTTGTCGGTGTTCTTGCCGTCGAACAGCACGACCGCGCCGGCCGGCGGGGCGGCGCCGAGCGAGGGGCTCTTGCGCGCCTTCTTGGCGAGCTTGGCGGCTGCCTTGCCGTCGGGGCCGAGAACGGCGATCTCACCGCCGCGGATCTCCGACTTGTAGGTCTCGCCGCCGTCGTCGCGGACCTCGATCTTGACCACCGCGTCGGCGCCGGTCCCCGAGCGCGTGCCGGTGCCGAGGACGCGCGTCGGCGGCTGCCAGCCGTCGCCGGGGAGGCCGCCCGGGTAGGCGACGACGTCGAACTTGCCGTCGCCGAGGGCGACGACGTGGACGCCGATCCGCATCGGGCTGCCGTCGATCGGCACCTCGCCGACGTATTCGCCTTGGAAGGCGAAGTCATCGTCGGTCTTGGTCGCATCGGTGTAGGCCGGGTTTGCGGCCCGGGCGGCGGATCCGAGGGCGAGCGACAGGGCCACGGCCCACAGCCCACGGCGCAGGCGAACGTCGTTCATGACGGAGGTCTCCGGAAGGGGAAATGACGAGGGACGCAGTATGGCGCCCGCCCGTTCTTCTCCGCAAATCGCCCGCCGGCCGCTCAGGCCCGCGACGCCTCCGGCCGCGCGAACACCAGCCGCCCGGCCGTGGTCTGCAGCGTGCTGGTCACGCTCACCGGCACGGTGCGCCCGATCTGATCGCGGCTTCCCTCGACGACCACCATCGTGCCGTCCTCGAGGTAGCCGACGGCCTGCCCAGCCTCCTCCCCCGGCTTCACGAGCCGGACGTGGAACGAGTCGCCGGGGACGTAGGTCGGCTTGAGGGCCATGGCGACGTCGTTGACGTTGATCGCCTGGACGCTCCGCAGGGCGGCGATCTTCACGAGGTTCGGGTCGTTGGTGATGATCCGGCCGCCGAGCCGCCGGGCCATGGCCACGGCACGGGCGTCGTCGGAACCCTCGGCGGCAACCTCGTTGTCCGGTGTCAGCACCTCGACGTCGATCGATTCGCGGGCCCGGAGCCGGGTGAGGATGTCGAGGCCGCGGCGGCCACGGAGCCGGCGCTGCTTGTCGGTGCTCTCGGCGGCATTCTGGAGCTCGTCGACCACGAACGACGGGACGACGAACCGGCTCTCGAACACCCCCGCCTCGGCGAGGTCGGCGATCCGCCCGTCGATGATCGCGGTGGCGTCGAGGAGGTTGGGGCGCATTCCCTGGACGTCGCGGGCGAATTCCACGTAGGGGATGAGGAACCGGAAGTCGTTGCGCGTCTGGAGGAGCAGGCTGACGCATGAGTAGCAGAGGATCATCCCGAGGATCAGCGGCAGCCAATCGACGATCGGCCAGCGGTTGGGGCCCGTGGGGAGGATCGGCGTCAGCGCGAGGATCGCGACGTAGGTGAGGAAGATCCCCACCAGCATCCCGAAGTAGACCGCCGTGATCACGGTCAGGTCTTTGCGCTTGATCCAGGTGTCGAGGCCGATGACCGCGGCGGGAATGGCGATCATCGCCAGGAGGACTGCGAACGGGACCCAGGACGGGTAGTTGCGAATCCCCTCGGAACCGAACATCAAGACTGCGATCCCCAGCGACACCATGACGAACAGGCCGCGCAGGATGATCAGGGCCATGGCACTTCCGTCGGTCGCGGAGGGCGAGATGCAGACTACCGGGGCCACAATCCTACCATCGCCCTGCCCCCTCTGAAGGGCCCGACGCTGGTTTCATGGTCCCGCGTTGGCGGCACTGTCGCGCCGGCCTCAGGCCTTCACGCAGCGGGCGGCATGGTCGCGTTCGAGAAAGCGGTCGGTCATTCCCGCGATGTAGTCCCCGACCGAACGCCGGCGGCCATGGTCGGCGACACGGGAGTGGAAGCCGGACGGGAGGCCGTCGGGGTGGTCGACGTACCAGGCGAACAGCTCCCCGAGCTTCCGCTGCGCCGGCCGCCGCACCGCCATCACCCGCTCGCTGCGGTAGACACGCTCGAAAAGGAACCGCTCCAGCTCCCGTTTGCCGGCGACGAGCTCGGCGGAGTGGACGACCAGCCGCCCCGGGTGGGCGCGGACGGCGGCCACGGAATCGATCCGCGCCCGGTCGATCGCCGCGCGGGAGTTGGCGAGCAGGTCGGACACCTGCCATTCGATCAACTCGTGGAGCACCGTCGGCCGGAGATCGGCAGCGGGCAGCGTGCCGAGCCGGTCGTGGACGCGTGCCGCCGCTGTCGCCACCAACGGCAGGTCGAGCAGCTCGCCGAGGCGGACGAGGCCCAGTTCCACCGCGTCGTCGGCGTCGTGGGTGTCGTAGGCGACCGAGTCGGCGGCATCGACGACCTGGGCCTCGAGCAGCGGCGCGGCGCCCGACGGCCGGGAGATCCGCGCCCGCTGCGAATCGATCACCTCGCGCGACAGGTTGAGGCCAGGGAAGCCCGGGTAACGGTGCTCGAGCAATTCGACGATCCGCAGCGCCTGGGCGTTGTGGTTGAAGCCGCCGTCGGCCGCGAGCAGCTCGTCGAGCGTGTCCTCGCCGGCGTGGCCGAGCGGGGGATGACCGATGTCGTGGGCCAGGGCGAGTGTCTCGACGAGGTCTTCGTTGAGCGCCAGGCCACGGGCCAGCGTCCGCGCGATGCCGGTCACCTCGAGAGTGTGGGTCAGGCGGCTGCGGTGATAGTCGCCGAGATACCCGGTGAAGACCTGCGTCTTGTGGGCCAGACGGCGGAACGCGGCCGAATGCACGACGCGATCGCGGTCGCGCTGGTAGGGGCTGCGGAAGGGATGGGCAGGCTCGGGATGGACGCGCCCCGCCGAGTCAGCCGCGCGCATCGCCCAGGGGGCGAGGAGCAGCGCCTCGCGGGCCTGCCAATCGGCGGGGGGCGGAGAGGGCGGCGGGTGCGTCATGGCGTCAGGGGGGCGTCTCGGCGGCGGCGGTGGCGAGCTGCTCCCACAGCGCGTCGAGCGCCTGCGAGATCACCCGGACCTCGGCCAGCGCGGGCATGAAATTGACGTCTCCCTGCCAGCGCGGCAGGAGGTGCCAGTGGAGATGCCCCGGCACCCCCGCGCCGGCGACGGCGCCGAGATTCAAGCCGACGTTGAAACCCTGCGCGTGGAGCGACCGCTCGAGGAGCCCGATCCACCGCGCCAGCTGCCGCTGGAGGTCGAGGAGGACGTCGTCGGCAAGCGCCCCGAGCGTGGCGCGGTGGTCGAGGGGGGCCAGCAGCAGGTGGCCGCCACCGTAGGGATACCGGTTGACGATCACGAGGCCCCGCGCCGTCCGCTCGACGACGCCGAGGGCCCGGTCGTGACGGCCGTCCGTCGCGGCGGCACGGCACAGGAAGCAACGCTCGTCGGCACCGGACCGCCACGCCGTCGGCATCGGCTCCGCGGCGGTCTCGGTCGCCGTTCCCTGGAGGTACCCCATCCGCCACGGTGCCCAGAGCCTGTCCATCGTCGCGTGCCTCGTGCCAAGCGCCGGCGGCGGAGACCGCAGGCAACCACGAGTCCGGGTTGTACCGTCCCGTCGGGGCCGACGGCCAATGGCGGTGGCCGGTGCCCGCCGGCATTGACACGTGCCGGGGCATCTCGGCAAATGACCCGTGGCCGGCTGTTCGCCGGTCGCCCCCGGTCGGAAACGGGGCCTGGCCATCGCGTGGCGGTGGCACGTGATCGGGTCGGCGGTGGCCGGCGCGGGAGGCCGTCGTGGAGTTCAAGGTCGCCCTCGACGTCTTCTCCGGCCCTCTCGACCTCCTGCTGCACCTGGTCAAGAGGCACGAGGTCGACATCACCACCGTCCCGATCGCACGGATCGCCGAGGAGTTCGTCGCCTACCTCGAACCCCTCGAGGTCCTCGCCATCGACCAGGTGGGGGAGTTCGTCGACCTGGCCAGCGTGCTCGTCGAGATCAAGGCCCGGGCCCTCGTGCCCCGTCCGGAGGAGCAGGCCGAGGAGCCGGTCGAGACGGTACGCGAGGATCTCGTCCGCCGGTTGCTCGAATACAAGCAATTCCGCGACGCCGCGGTGATGCTCGAGGACCGGGCCCGACACTGGGAGCTGCGCTTTCCCCGTCAGGCAGGCCAGGAACCGGTCGCCGGCGGCCAGCCGCCACCGGTCACGATCGGCGACGTCCAGGTGTGGGATCTGGTCGGGGCCCTGGGGCGCGTGCTGCGGCGCGGCGAGGCGCGGAAGCCGCGCCGCATCGTCCACGACGACACCCCGATCGAGGTCCATATCGAACGGGTCGAGGCGGCCGTCGCCGAGCGGGGAACGGTGGCCTTCACGTCGCTGTTCGAGGTGCCGGCCGGTGCCGAGGAGATGCCGCGCTCGCGCGTCGTGGGTATCTTTCTGGCCGTCCTGGAGCTCGTCCGCCGCGGCCGGCTCGTGACCCGGCAGGAGCGGCTGTTCGACGAGATCTGGCTGGCGGCGGCGAACCGGCCCCCGGCCCCCCTGGAAGTGACCGCATGATCGACAACGCGCCGCTGCGGACCCTCGTCCACAAGGGGCTCACGATCGAGGGCTACTCGCGGGCGGCCGTGCAGAGCTACTGGCGTGTCCCGGAGCTGAAGCTCGGCTTCGACCTCGGGGGGCAGCCGTGGAGCTTCATGGCGACCGGCACCTGGTTCCTCACCCACACCCACCTCGACCACGTCGCGGCGCTGCCGGTGTACGTCGCCCGCCGGCGGATGATGAAGATGGAGCCGCCGACGATCTACGTGCCCGAGGAGTCGGTCGAACCGATCGAGAAGCTGCTCCGCGCCGTCTCCCGCCTCGACCGCGGCACGCTCCCCTGCACGCTCCTCGCCGCCCGCCCGGGTGACGAGATCGAGCTGTCGCGCGAGCATGTCGTCACGGTGTCGGCCACCTGCCATACGCTGCCGAGCGTCGGCTACGTCGTCTGGGAACGGCGGCGCAAGCTCAAGCCGGAGTACCACGGTCTGCCCGGCGAGCGGATCCGCGACCTCCGCCTCTCGGGTACCGAGGTCACGCAGGAGATGCGCACGCCGCTGGTGGCCTACCTCGGCGACAGCACCGCCGAGGGGCTCGACCGCTGCCCGGCGATGTATGAGGCGATGGTCCTGATCACCGAGCTGACGTTCGTCGCCCATGCCCACCGCAAGGACAAGATTCGCAAATTCGGCCACATGCACCTCGACGACTTCCTCGCCCGTCGAGAGCGGTTCCGCAACGAGGTGATCATCGCCACGCACTTTTCGACGCGCTACACCGACCAGCGCGTCCGCCGGATCCTCGACCGCCGCCTGCCCGGCATGCTCGACGGCCGATTCCACGTCTGGCTGTGAGGGCGGGCGTGCCACCGGCGACTCGTCCCGCGGCCCCCCTCCGGCCGCCCGGCCCAATGCGGCGCGCCGGTTCCGGGCACCGGGGAGCGATGACGGGCGGCTGCGGGTGCGGTCGCCGCCGGCTTGTGGCACGATGCCGTGATGACCCCGCCGGTCCAACCCCGTCACGCCTACGTCCACGTCCCGTTCTGCCGCCACCGCTGCGGGTATTGCGACTTCGCGCTGGTCACCGGCCGCGACGATCTCGTCGACCGCTACCTCACGGCGCTCGACCGGGAGCTGTCGCGGCTCGACGCGCCGCTCGCGCTCGACACGCTCTATCTCGGCGGCGGGACTCCGTCGCACCTCGGGCCCGACGGCCTGCGCCGGCTGTTCGCGATCCTCACGCCCTGGCTCGTGGCCGGAGCCGGGGCGGAAGTCACCGTCGAAGCCAATCCCCGCGACGTCAGCGGCGGCTTCGTCGCGGCCGTGCGCGACTGCGGCGTGAATCGGGTGAGCCTCGGGGCACAGAGCCTCGCCGCCGAGACGCTCCAGATCCTCGACCGTGACCACGCCCCCGACGACGTCCGCGACGCCGTCCGCCTGCTCCACGACGCCGGGATGGCGGTCAACGTCGACCTGTTGATCGCGGCACCAGGGCAGTCGCTGGCGGCGGTCGACGCAGATCTCGGGGCGGTCGTGAATCTTGGCTGCCGGCACGTGTCGGTCTACTGCCTGACGTGGGAGCAGGGGACGGCCTTCGAGTCGCGGCGGCGCAAGGGACTGCTCGCCCCCGTCGACGAGGCGCTCGAGCGCGCGATGTTCGAGCGGGCGATCGACCGGCTCGTCGCGGCGGGATACGAGCACTACGAGGTCAGCAATTTCGCCCGGCCCGGCCACCGCTGCCGCCACAACGAGGCCTACTGGGATTGCCGGCCAGGGGAGGCCTTCGGGCCGTCGGCGGCCCGGTTCGACGGCCGGACACGGACCACCAACCACCGCAGCGTGACGACCTGGATCACGCGCGTGCTCGCCGGGCACGACGCCACCGGCGACGTCGACGCGATGACCGCCGAGGAGGCGGCCCGCGAGCGGATCGTCGTCGGCCTCAGGCGCCGGGATGGGCTCGATCGGATGGCGTTCGAGACGGCGAGCGGCTTCTCGCTCGATGCCCTCGCAGGCGGGGTGGTCGGCCGGTGGCTCGACCGAGGGTGGGTGACCGACGACGGTCGCCATGTCCGGCTCACCCGGCCGGGCTTGCTCGTGTCGGACGGCCTGTGGGGGGAGGTATTACGGGGGGAGGCGGGCTCGCCCGGCTGAATCGCAGGTCGACGGGGGTTTTTCGCCGGCGCCCGAGCGTCGCTTGTCCCCTTCCCTGACCACTGGTATCCTCCAAACCCGCGTTTTCGGCATTCCATCTGCTTTGGGAGTGCCATCCCGGGGGCCCATGCCCCCGCGGCCCGCCCTTCGAGGCGCCGTGCCGGCGATCGATCCCTTTTTCCCAACGATGGCGACGGTTTCCGATGAAGACCTACATGGCCAAGCCGGGTGAGGTCGAGCAGCGCTGGTGGCTGGTCGACGCCTCCGGAAAGATGGTCGGCCGGCTGGCCAGCGATGTCGCGATGGTGCTGATGGGCAAGCACCGCCCCACCTACACGCCGCACATCGACACGGGTGATTACGTCGTCGTCATCAACGCCGAAAAGATCGAGATGAGCGGCAAGAAGTGGCAGCAAAAGCTCTACAAGTGGTACACGGGTTACCAGGGGCTGCGCTCCGAGACGGCCGAGCACCGCCGCGACCGGCGCCCGGAATTGATCGTCGAGGAAGCGGTGCGGCGGATGCTGCCCAAGACCCGGCTCGGCCGGGGAATGCTCGACAAACTGAAGGTCTACGCCGGACCCGACCATCCCCATCAGGCGCAGGGCCCGGTGGCGATGGAAGCCGGCGTGAAGTGAGCCGAGGACCGTACCGGATCGACGTCGCGGACGGCGATCACAGCGAGCGACTCGAACAGGGGTGAAGGGCGATGGCCGAGGAACAGCGGGTGCGGACGGTGCGGTCGGGTGACACGGTCCTGGCGACGGGGCGGCGGAAGACGGCCGTGGCCCGTGTGCGGCTCCGTCCAGGGGCGGGCACGATCATCGTCAACGGCCGAGCACTCGATGCCTACTTCCCCGCGGTCAAGGACCGGGTCCTCGTCAGCGGAGCCCTGGAGACGGTGGGGCGCCAAGCGGCGGTCGACATCGCCATCCAGGTGGACGGCGGCGGGCCGGCCGGCCAAGCCGGCGCCTGCCGGTTGGGGATCGCCCGGGCCCTCAAGTCGCTCGACGGCGAACTGGCCGAACCGCTTCGCCAGGGCGGCCTCCTCACCCGCGACGGGCGGATGAAGGAGCGAAAAAAGTACGGCCTGCGCGGTGCCCGACGCGGCACGCAGTTTTCGAAGCGCTGATCGCCCGACCAGATCCGTTTCGGCGTGGACGGCCTTCGGTGTGGTCCTTGGCCCTGGAGCGAGCCGCTCGCGCGGTCCCGCCGAGGTGGCGGTGCGGGGGCCGGTGCGACGCTACGACCCGCCGATCCGTCATGGCCGGCGGATCAGGAAGGCCGGGAGATTTCCCGGGCGCACCAACCGAAGGCATACTTGGGGACCGAAGGCATACTTGGGGACGTCGCCTACGGCCCGTCCATGAGAACGGCCGGCGGCGGGGATCGTCCGTCTCCTCCTCGAGGGAGTGTCTGCGATGTCCACGCGTGATCCGTTCCGTCAGCTGGCGCTCGGCGTGGCTTTGGTCGCCGGCGCGGCGGGACTGCTTCCCGCCGACGCGCGGGAGCCGGTGCGGGGACCCCGGGCCGCCCGGACGCCCCGGATGGCAGTCGCCCCCGAAGACGGCGGCACGGTGCTCGAGGCGGAAGCCAAGGGGCTCATCAAACTCACCTACATTCCCAACGACGCCCGCTCGGCTCAGGTGATCGTGCAAAACACCTCCGGCAAGCCGCTGTCGCTCCGTCTTCCCGATGCCTTCGTCGGCGTCCCGGTCCTCGCCCAGATGGGGATGGGGGGCGGCGGCATGGGGATGGGGGGCATGGGGGGCGGCGGCAGGGGTGGTGGGGGAGGCTTCCAGACCGGTGGAGGCGGTGGCATGGGTGGCATGGGTGGCATGGGTGGCATGGGCGGCATGGGCGGAGGAATGGGGGGCGTTGTCGCGCCCGGTGGCCCCTTCTCGGTGCCCCCTGAGAAAACCCGGGTCGTCCGTGTCGCGACCGTCTGCCTGGAATACGGCAAGCACGACCCGATGCCTCGGATCCCGTACCGCATGCAGGAGCTCGACACCTTCTCGACCGACCCGAAGCTGGCCGCGGTCCTCGAGGCGCTCGGCCGCGGAGCGATCAGCCAGAAGGTGGCCCAGGCGGCGGCCTGGCATCTGTCGAGCGGCCTGTCGTGGGAGCAGCTCGCCGCGGAAAAGATCGACCACGTCGGCGTGCCCGACGAGGCCTACTTCCATCCCGCCGAGCTGCGGGCTGCCCATCAGCTCGTCGAGCAGGTCACGCGGACCACGGCGCCGGCCGTCGAGACTTCTTCGAGCGGCGCGTAACCGTCATTCGTCGCCGGTGACTTCGCCACCGGCACGCGAGCCGAGCGCCCGCCAGGTCGTGGGCGCGATCTCGTTGGCGATGCTCCGCACCGAGCCATCGAGGAACAGGCTGGCGACCGTGCCCGGATGGTGGCTGCGCGAGGGGATGACGGCAAACGTCGGTTCGGTCGCGCTTCGGCCCTCGCGTGAGCTCGTTACCGAGATGTCGTAGGTCGTGCCGCCGTTGACGTGGGAAATCACCGTGTTCGGCGGGAACGTGGTGGTGAATCCGTTGTGGATCGCGCGACCGCAGACCCACTCGGTGTGGCCGTTGGTGGCCGACCATGATCCGCCCGACGTGAACACCGCCGCCGGCGTGGAGGGAGGCTCGTGTGGGGGTGTCGAGCAGTCGTGGTAGCGGGGGGTAAACGCCTTCACCTCGGACATCGCGAGCGTCTTGCTGAGGCCGTCGGGAACCGCCGCGGCACGGAACTTGGCGTCCGGGGCGAATGCGGCACCGCCGTCGGCCTTCGCGACCGGATCATGGACGAGGAAGTGCCCGACGCTGAGGGCGTAGTTGAGCGGATAGTGCTCCGGAGTCCCGTCGCTCGCCAGCCGCGCCTGGTTCTTCGGCTCGGACGGGCACATCAGCACGTCGACGCGCGTCGATGCGAGGATGAACGGCATCTTCGGTGGGCGGTGAGCGGCGTCGTGATAGCCCTTGGAAAAGTCGATCGCGCGGTAGACCGAGTCTCCCTCGAGGTAGGGCAGCATCAGTGCCTGACCGGACCAAGGCTGTCCCGTCGTGCCGCCGACTCGCGAACCGGCCAAGTCACTTGACGGGGGGAGGTGTCCACGGGCGGTGAGGTGGTTGTGGAGCGCCACGCCGAGTTGCTTCAGGTTGTTGTGGCACGATACCCGTCGGGCCGCTTCGCGGGCCCCCTGAATGGCGGGAAGCAGCAGGCCAACCAAGGTGCCGATGATCGCGATGACCACCAGCAACTCGACGAGTGTGAATCCGCATCTCGACTTGATCAGCACTGAATCGCCTCACCTGAGATATTGAGACTCAATCTCGATCAATCGTAGCCGTGTCTGGGCCTTCGTCAAGCACAGCCCCGAGGCGAGACTGGTTCGCGAAATCGCTCCACGGGCCCGGCGAGGGAGACTGCCGTGCGTCTCCGCGCCCGGCGGCGCCCCCCAGGCGTTGGCGTGTCCGCCGGCCGCGGTGTGCGGGGTCGCAGACGCCGCCGGTTCCGGACCGGAGCAGAGCCGACGAAAACCCTCCGCGGTCGACTGCCGTAGGACTAGCCGCCTCGGCATGGATCCGTCCCCTACACAACCGCCCTGTCGGCAGTACAACTGGCGTGCCGGGTAAATCTGGGGCGTGGTGCCGAACACCGGCTGAGCATTGAACCACAGCGGCGGGGAATGGCTCCTATGGCGACATCGCGAGAGATCGACGGTCGGGCCCGAGCCGGAGCAGGGGGGCCCGCCGCCCGGAGCGGCGACGGCGAAACGATCGTCGAGACGCGCAACCTCTCGAAGACGTACCGCGATTTCTGGGGCCGCAGCAAGAAGGTGGCCCTCAAACCGCTCGATCTGAAGATCCAGCGCGGCGAGATCTTCGGACTGCTCGGCCCCAACGGCTCGGGCAAGACGACGACCATGAAGCTGCTGCTGGGGCTGATCTTCCCCACCTCGGGCGACGCGTTCATCTTCGGCCGCGAGGCCAGCGACGTCGGCAAGAACGAGCGGATCGGCTACCTGCCGGAGGAGTCGTATCTTTACAAGTTCCTCGATGCCGAGGAGACGCTCGATTTCTACGGCCGGCTGTTCGACATGTCGCCGGCGCAGCGCAAGCAGCGGGCCGACGTGCTCATCGAAATGGTCGGTCTCGGACGCGACAAGAAACGGCAGCTGCGCGAGTATTCCAAGGGCATGACGCGCCGCATCGGCGTCGCCCAGGCGCTGATCAACGACCCCGAGCTGGTGCTGCTCGACGAGCCCACCAGCGGCCTCGATCCGATCGGCACGCGGGAGATGAAGGACCTGATCATCGACCTCAAGAAACGGGGCAAGACGGTGATCATGAGCTCCCACCTGCTGGCCGACGTCGAGGACGTGTGCGACCGGATCGCCGTCCTCCACCAGGGCGAGCTGAAGGAGCTCGGCCGGGTCGAGGACATGCTCCGCGTGACCGACGTGACCCAGATCCGTGCCAAAGGACTGCCGCCGCAGGCCACCGAGGAGATCCGGGCGGTCCTGCGGCGCCACGGGGTCGAGGATGCCGAGATCGGCAACCCGATGACCACGCTCGAGGATCTGTTCCTCGAGGTCGTGCGCGACACCGAGGCCCGGCCCGGCCGGCGTGCGAAGCAGTGACGCCCCCGCCTCCCGAGACGGGGGCCGGGGCGGTTGGCTGGGCGTCGAACCGTCCCGCGAGCCGGAAAAACCCCTGATCGACCACCACAGACAGCCACGCGGGTGACCACCGATGGTTCTGGAAAAGGAAATCCCGGCGTTCGTGTCCTGGTTCGGACCGGCGTTCGCCCAATACCTCCTCGCCGTGAGCCTCGTCGCCGTGATCGCCGCGATGCTCGCCTGGCTCGCCCAGTCGGCCTCGGTCGGGCCGCTCGTGGCCGGTGACCGCGTCTACCGGGGGGTGATCGGCGGCATCGGCGACCTTTTGCGGATGAGCCCGCGGCGCGTGTGGGCGCTGGCCCGACTGGCGATCCAGGAATCGCTCCGCCGCAACGTGCTGGTGGTGCTCGGGCTGTTCGCGCTGATCGTCCTGTTCGCCGGCTGGTTCCTCGATCCGGCCAGCGTCAATCCCGGAAAGCTGTATCTGGGGTTCATCCTCGCCGCCACCAATCTGCTGGTCTGCCTGGTGACGTTGATTCTCTCAGTGTTCAGCCTGCCGGCCGATTTCAAGGCCAAGGCGATCCAGACGGTGACCACCAAGCCGGTCCGCACCGGCGAGATCGTCCTCGGGCGAATGCTCGGCTTCTCCCTCGTCGGGACGGCGCTGCTGGCGGTGATGGGATTGGTCGGCTGGGCGTTCGTCGTGCGCAGCGTGCAGCACGGCCACACGCTCGACGACAACGACATCGCCGAGATCCGTGCCACCGCCAAGAACGCGGCCGCGGGTGCACCGGCCACCGTGGTCGGCTCCGAGGGACGGACGAGCCTCGACCGTGGCCACCGGCACCGGGTCGAGCTCGGGACCGACGGCACGGGCCAGACCGACTTCCTCCAGGGGCATCGCCACACCGTGACCCGCACGGCCGCCGGCGGGTACGAGGTCGGTCCCCCGATCGGTCTCCTCGAGGCCCGGCGGCCGCTGCGCGGCAAGCTCCGCTTCCTCGATCGCGAAGGGCGGCCGAGCACGCGCGGCATCAGTGTCGGTTCGGAGTGGGGCTACCGGCAGTTCATCGAGGGGGGCAAGCTGGCAGCGGCGATCTGGGAGTTCGACGGCATTTTCGAGGGCCGGTTCCCCGACGGGCTACCGCTGGAAATGACCGTCCGCGTGTTCCGGACGCACAAGGGGGACATCGAAAAGGGAGTCGCCGGCAGCGTTCGGCTGCGCAACCCGACGTCGGGCTTGCAGACCGACCCGTTCTATTTCACCGCCAAGGAATTCACGATCGACTCGCTGACGATCCCCCGGGCCGTCAGCGCGACGACCGCCGAAGGGACGAGGCAGGTCGATCTGTACCGGGATGTCGTCTCCGACGGCCGTGTCGAGGTCGTGCTCCAGTGCCTCGAGCCGTCGCAGTACTTCGGCGTCGCCCAGGCCGATTTCTATCTCCGTACCGGCAGCGGTTCGTTCGCCTTCAACTACGCGAAGAGTTGCCTCGGGATCTGGTTCTCGATGCTCCTGGTGACGGCGCTGGGGGTGATGTTCAGCACGTTCCTCGCCGGGCCGGTCGCCCTCCTGGCGACGCTCGCCGTGGTGATGGTGGGGCAGTTCCGGGAGTTCATCAACCGCCTGTTCGCGAGCCAGGTCACCGGGGACTCGACGATCGTCCCGGGCGGCGGACCGATCGAATCGCTGTACAGGATCGTGACCCAGATGAGCATCACCCTCCAGCTCGACGAGACGCCGGCGGTGCAGGTGATGAAGGCGGTCGACACGGCGCTGCTGGCACCGATGCGGCTCGGAGCCGCGCTGTTCCCGTCGCTGTCGGCGTTGGGAACCGGCGATTTCGTCGCCGGTGGGTTCGACATCCCCTTCGATCTGGTGGCAGCCCACGGGGCGGAGACGTTCGGCTACCTGCTGGCGTTCTTCATTGCCGGGGCGTTGTGTCTGAAGGCGCGTGAGGTGGCATCATGAGCGATTTGCCAGGACGGGGTTCGCGGGGGACGGCGGGGACGTGGCTGGGATTGCGGCGGGGCACGCTGGTGGCCCTGGTGGCGATCGCCGTCCTCCTCGTGCCGTTGGCGCTGCTGAGCCTGCCGGCCGATGCGGAGAGCCCGGGAGGGCTGTTGGCCAGGCAGCGGCTGGCGTACGGCCTGTCGCAGGCCAATCTCGGCGAGATCGATCCGACGAGCGAGACGATCCGGCTGGCGACGCTCGGCCTGAAGAACATCGCCGTCACGCTGCTCTGGGATCGGGCGAATCACTACAAGAAAGTCGAGGACTGGACCAACCTCTCGGCGACGCTCGAGCAGATGACCAAACTGCAGCCGAACTTCTACTCGGTGTGGGACTTCCAGGCCCACAACCTCTCCTACAACATCTCGGTGGAGTTCGACGACTACCACGACCGCTATTCCTGGGTCATGAAGGGGATCGAGTTCCTCCGCCAGGGCATCGGCTACAACACCAACGAACCGCGCCTGTTCGGAAGGATGGGGTGGTTCATCGGGCAGAAGATCGGCAAGGCCGACGAGAAGGTGCAGTACCGCCGGCTGTTCAAGACCGACGACGATTTCCACGAGCGCGACCGCAAGGGGGGGCGTGTCCCTGCCGACCGTGACAACTGGCTCGTCGGGCGCGAAAAGTATCTCGAGGGGCAGCAGCTCGTCGACAAGGGGGCGCCGCTCCGCACCACCGCGCTGATCTTCCACAGCGAGCCGATGATGACGGCGATCAACCACGCCCGCGCGATCGAGGAGGAGGGGGTGTTCGGCAACGTCGCCCGCGACGCCTGGGCGCAGGCGGGGAGCGACATGATGAAGTTCGCCGAACGCGAGATCCCCACCACCTGGAACGTCCCGATCCAGTTGCTGATGCGCGAGACGAAGCTGACCCGCGCGGAGCAACTCCAGGGCGAGCTCGAGGCGCTGCTCCCGGGGCAGTTCGCGGCGCTCGAAGCGAAGCTTCGCGACGGCCTGTCGGATGCCCAGAAGGCGGCCCTCGCGGTGCCGCCTGCCGATCGCACCGAAGACCAGGCGAAGACGGCCTACGAGGCGACGGTGGCGACGGCGGTGAACTGGCCGATGGTCGCCCGACAGGCCCCGGCCGACGCCCGCGACAAGGCGCGGCAACTCGCCGCCGAGTACGTCGAGGCGGCGGAGACGGCGGAGATCATCGCCCGTTACCGCGAGATCGTGAACTTCGACTACTGGAAAGCGGCCTGCGAAGCGGAGGTCACCGAGGCGGCGCTCGAGGCCCGCGAGCAGACGTGGCTCGCCGGCCAGGAATTCGACGCCGCCCGTCTGCAGAATGCGCGCAAGGCCTACGAGACTGCGTTCGCCTCGTGGCGGAAGGTCCTCGACAGCTCGGAAATCCTCCGCAACGACCAGATCGGCAACGACGAACTGGTCGAGGTGATCTTCAAGTACCGGCGGCTCCTCGAACAACTCGACGAGCCGTTCCCGGTGCCGTTCATTCTCCAGGACGTCCTCACTCGCGCCCCGGCTCCGCCGGAGCCCCCTGCGGACCAGCCGCGGCAGCGTCCGGAGCCCCCCCAGCGGCCCGTCCCGATCCCGGAAGGCTTCGAGCCGGCGAAGTGACCGACGGGGCGGCCGTCACGAGCGCCTGACGAGCAGCTTGTCGATGCGTCGACCGTCCATGTCGACGACCTCGAGAACGAGTCCGTTCCAGGTCGCCGTGTCTCCCACCGCCGGGATCCGCTCGAGCGTCGCCAGCACCAGCCCGGAGACGGTCGAGTAGTCGCGGGGCAGCGACTCGACACGGATCCCGCAGGTCTCGACGAGGTCCTCGACGCTGGCACTGCCGTCGACGAGCCACGAGCCGTCTTCGCGGCGCGTGAATCGGGCGGCGGTGTGGCCGTGCTCGTCGTGGATCTCGCCGACGAGCTCCTCGAAGACGTCCTCCATCGTCACCAGACCCTCCGTGCCGCCGTATTCGTCGAGCACGATGGCGAGCTGGTTGCGCTCCTTCTGAAACAGCTCGAGAAGCCGGTCGAGCGGCATCGACTCCGGGACGAACAGGGGCTTGTGCATCATCCGTCGCAGCTCGATCGGCCAGCCCATCCAGCTGTGGCGGAGGACGTCCTTGATAGACACGTAGCCGAGGATGTGGTCGAGCGAACCCTGGTAGACGGGCAGCCGGGAGTAGCCCGCCATCGCGATCGCACCGACGATCTCGTCGGCCGGGGTGTCGATGTCGAGGGCGTCGAGATCGATCCGGGGCCGCATGATGTCGCGGACGCTGCGCTCGCCCAGCCGCAGCGCCTCGGCGGCAACCGCCTGCTCGACCGCTTCGAGGACCCCTTCGGCCCGCCCGGCCTCGAGGAGGTGCTCGATGTCGTCGACCGACACGCTCGGCTCGGCACCTCGGTTGGCGCCGAGGAGGAACAGCACCGCCGAGGTCGCCTGCGACAGCCCCCAGACCAGCGGCGTCGCCAGCCGGGCGAACAGCGACATCGCCGGCGCGACCGCGCGGGCGACCGCTTCCGCGCGGCGCAGGGCGAGCCGCTTCGGCACCAACTCGCCGAGCAGGAGGGTGAAGAACGACAGCAGCCCGACGAACGTCACCAGGGCGATCGTGTGGGCCCAGGGGACCAGCGCCGGTGGCCCGAGCCGGGCGATGCCCGTGGCAATGTCGCTGACGATCCGGTTGCCGCCGTACGCCGCCGCCAGCGTGCCGACCAGCGTGATCCCGACCTGGACAGTGGGGAGGAACCGATCGGGGCTCGAAGCGAGGTCGAGGGCGATCCGCGCCGCGCGATCGCCCCCTTCGGCGATGTCGGCGAGGCGACCGCGCCGGCTGGCGACGATCGCCATCTCGGCTCCGGAGAAGAAGCCGTTGGCGAGGATCAGGGCGAAGACGATGACCAATTCCACGATCATGGGGCAGGGGCGGTCCGGTGCGGTGCGGCGACGGTCGCCTGGGGATCACATGGTGGCGGCTTCGCGGTTGATGACCGCGAGATTGTCGCGGTGCACCACCTCGTCGTACGGGCAGTAGCCGAGCACCGAAGCGATCGCCTCGGTCTTCAGGCCGGCGATCCGCCGCAGGTCGTCGGCCGGGTAATTGACCAGCCCCCGGGCGAACGGCCGTCGGTCGGAGCCGGCGACCGCGACGGTGTCGCCGACGGCGAATTCCCCCTCGACCTCGACGACGCCGGCCGCCAGCAGGCTGCGCCCGTGGTCGGCAAGCGCCCGGCGGGCACCGTCGTCGACGAGCAACACGCCGCGCGCGTCCGCCGACCACCCCAGCCAACGTTTCCGCGCCGGCATGGTCGTCGGCCTTCCGAGAAACAGCGTCCCCACCGGCTCGCCGCGGATGATCCGCTCGAGGACGTGGTCGTCGCGACCGGAGGCGATCAGGCAATGCCCGCCGGCCTCGGTGACGATCCGTGCGGCGGCGATCTTGCTGGCCATGCCCCCCTTCGACACGCCACCGAGACTGTCGCGCGCGAGACCCTCGACGGCGGCGTCGACGGCGGTGATCTCGGGCAGCAGCCGCGCTCCCGGTTCGGCGGGGTGCCGGTCGAACAACCCGTCGACGTCGGACAGGAGCACCAGCAGCGGCGCGCCGACCAGCGTCGCCACCTGGGCGGCGAGGCGGTCGTTGTCACCGAAGCTCGACCGCAGTTCCTCGACGCTGACCGTGTCGTTCTCGTTGATGATCGGCACGGCCCCGTAATCGACCAGGGCCCGGAGCGTGTTGCGGATGTTGAGGTAGCGGGTCCGCTGCCGGAGGTCGTCGGCCACCAGCAGGACCTGGGCGGCGTGGCGGCCCCGGGAGCGCAGGGCGCGCTCGTAGGCCTCGACGAGGCAGCTTTGGCCGATCGCGGCCACCGCCTGGAGATGGGCCAGCTCCTGCGGCCGGCTCGCCAGACCGAGCCGGCCCATGCCGGCTCCGACGGCGCCCGAGCTGACCAGGACGATCTCCCGACCGGCCGCCAGCAGGGTGTCGAATTGACGGCACAACGCCTCGATCCGCCGATCGTCGAGCAGCCCGGCGGAGGTTGTCAGGACGCGCGTGCCGACCTTGACCACGATCAGGGTCGCAGCCTCGATGACGGCGTGGCGGTGTGACGGATCCATGGCATCCTGCCTGCGGCAGGCCGCGTCACGGGGCGGTTCACGGGCGGCATCCTACTCGCTCGTCATGGCCCGCGGCCACACCTGCCCGCCGGCGGTGGGCGCGGCGGCGGCTGAGCCGTATAGTTCGGGCGGCGTCCGAGCCGCGACCGGATCCGTTCCCACAGTCCCGCCGTGCGGGTGAGTGCCGGTGAGCGACCTCCACCACGAATGCGGGATTGCGGCGATCTACCATCTCGGCACCGCGTCCGCAGGGACCGCCGACGTGGCCAGGCTCGTGCCGCGGATGCTGCTCGACATGCAGAACCGCGGCCAATTGTCGGCCGGGATGACCGCTTGGAATCCCGAGCGCAACCAATTGCTCGTCACCCACAAGGACGTGGGCAGCGTCACCGAGGTGTTCCGCATGAGCCAGCGGCACCCGTTCGAGTCGCTGATGCAGCAACTCACGGGCCGGGCGGCGATCGGCCACGTGCGCTATGCGACCTGCGGAGCCGACGACCCGGGCTACGCCCAGCCGCTCGAGCGTCCCCACATCCAAAAGCGCAAGTGGTTCGCCTTCGGCTTCAACGGTCAACTCGCCAACTACCCGCAGCTCCGCGCCGAGATCCTCGCCGACGGCGATAACCACCTCGCCCGCGACAACGACACCGAAGTCATCATGCACGCCATCGGCCGCGAGCTGTCGGGGGACGCCGATCCCGATCCGGCCGAGCTGCTCGCGGCGATCTCGGCCCGCTTCGACGGTGCCTGGAACATCGCCCTCCTCGATGCCTGCGGCCGGATGATCGTCGCCCGCGATCCCCTCGGGATCCGCCCGATGGAGTACGCGATCGACGGCGGGGTGATGGCGGCGGCGAGCGAGAGCGTCGCGCTGATCAACCTCGGCTTTCCGACCTCGTCGATCCGCTCACTCGAGCCGGGAACGGCCCTCGTGGTCGATCGCCAGGGTGCGCGGACCGTGCGCTTCGCCGCCCCACGCCCCCGGGCCCACTGTTTCTTCGAGTGGATCTACTTCGCCAACGTCGCCAGCACGATGGACGAGCGCAGCGTGTATCTGGTGCGCAAGCATCTCGGCGAGGAATTGGCACGCCTCGAGACGGTGCCGATCGACGCCGATACGGTGGTGGTGCCGGTGCCCGACACGAGCAAGGCCGCGGCCGACGCGATGGCCTACCGGTTGGCGATCCCGAGCGTCGAGGGGCTGATCCGCAACCGCTACACGGGGCGCACGTTCATCGACGGTCCGGCGAGCCGGCGCCAGAAGGCCGAGTCGAAGTACACTCCGCTCCGCGAGGTCCTCGAGGGGAAGCGCGTCCTGCTCGTCGAGGATTCGATCGTCCGCAGCACCACCATGAAGGTGCTCCTCGGGCGGATGCGGTCGCTCGGCGGGGCGCGCGAGATCCATGTCCGCATCGCCTGCCCGCCGATCATCGCCCCCTGTTTCTACGGCATCGACATGTCGACGATCGACGAGCTGTTCGCACCGGCGTTCCTGCGCGACGGCGTGCTCACCGACGACGCCCAGGCCGAGATGGCCCACCGCCTCGGGGCCGATTCGCTGCGCTACCTGCCGCTCGACGCGATCGCCCGCTCGATCGGTCTTGGCCAGGATCAGCTCTGCCAAGCCTGCCTCACGGGTCGCTATCCGACCGCCGCGGGAACGCGGCTCTACCAGATCGCGCTCGACCAGCGTGCCTGTGGCGTCACCGGCCGGACCTACGAGGCGGCCGCGGCGCGCACCTGACGCCGGTCGGCAGGCCGGCATCCGCTCCGCTCCCGCCCTGTCGTTCCTCCGCCTTGCCCACCGGACCACGATGACGCCCGACCTCCCCGCCGCACCGCTGACCTTCACGCCCCGGTACCAGACCCGCGTCTGGGGTGGGAGGCTCTTCGAGACGGCCCTCGGCCGCACCCTCCCCGACGATCGACCGTACGGCGCATCGTGGGAGCTGTCCGACCGCCCCGACTGCCAGAGCGTGGTGGCCACCGGAGAGCTTGCCGGGACGACGCTCCACGACCTCTGGAGCCGCCACCGGCGCGCGATCTTCGGGGACATGCTGGCCGACCATCCTGCCGCTCGGTTCCCGCTGCTCGTCAAGGTGCTCGACTGCGCCGACGACCTCTCGATCCAGGTGCATCCCCCCGCCGCGATCGCCCCCGCCCTGGCCGGCGAACCGAAGTCGGAGATGTGGCATTTCGTCGGCGTCCGCCCGGGAGCCCGCCTGTATGCGGGCCTGCGCCACGGCGTGACCCGCGACCGATTCGAGGCGGCCCTCTCCGCCGGCACCGTGGCCGAGTGCGTCCACGCCCTGGAACCGGCCGTGGGCGACAGCCTGATGGTGCACAGTGGCCGGTTGCACGCGCTCGGCGGCGGCCTGCTGGTGTTCGAGATCCAGCAGAACAGCGACACCACCTACCGCGTGTTCGACTGGAACCGCGTCGGCCTCGACGGGCGGCCGCGTCAGCTGCACGTCGCGGAGTCGTTGCGCTGCATCGACTTCGACGATTTCGAACCCGATCTCCGGCGCGCCGCCGACGGCAACCCTCTCGCTTCCTGCACCCACTTCCGGGTCGACCGGCTCCCCGGAGCGACTCCCGTCCCCTCCTCCGGGATGCGGCTGGTGATGGCGGTCGATCGCCTCTCCTGGGCGGGGACGGTGATCGCCCCGGGGAGCGTGGCGCTGTGGCCGGCCTGTCTGCCTGCCGCGCCGGAGATCGGCGGCGGGGCGTGGCTCGAGATCGTCGTCTGAGCGCCGACGGCGGGCGTCAGCCCGGAGGTGGCGAAGGCCGCTCTTCGCGTACGACCCGGGCCGCGGCTCCGGTCCGGACCAGCGCCGCCCGCCACACCGGTGCGCCGGCGAGGCGCGTGCGCCGCTCGAAGTGCGTGCGGTAGTCGAGATCGTGCGTCGGCTCGGTCGCGGGGACATCCCGGGGGGGAGCGAAACAGCCGGTCGCGGCAGCGAGGTCGAGCGATTCGCGGAAGTACTCCTCGACGTCGGTCCAGACGTGGAGCACGCCGTCCGCCCCGAGGACCCTGCCGACATGGTCGAGAAAGATCGCGGAGAGGACGCGGCGCTTCTTGTGGCGGGCCTTCCACCACGGGTCGGGGAAATAGACATGGACCGCGGCCAGGCACCCGTCGGGGAGGCCGGAGCGGACGAGCAGGCCGGCGTCGCCGTGCGCGACGCGGGCGTTGGTGAGGCGGGCCCGGGCGAGCCGGCCGGCCGCGAGCCGGGCGTAGCCGAAGGCGATCTCCGTGCCCAGGTAGAGGCGCTGCGGCTGTGCCGCGGCCGCCGTGGCGAGGAACAGGCCCTTGCCGCTGCCCACCTCCAGTTCGACCGGAGAAGCACCGGTGGGAAACAACTCGGCAGGGAAGCAGGGAGTGGGAAGGTCGGCGATCCGCAGGAGGTGCCACGACACGTCCAGGGCACGGTCGGGCTTCTTGGCACCACGGCGCGGCATCGGGGATCCTGGAACGGCGGAGCGTGGGCGTGATCCGTGGCTCGCGCGGGCGCGGCGGCGCCGTGGGGCGACCGCGCCCGCCGCTGCGGTACCGCCGTCAACCGGCGTGCGCGTTGCCGGCCGTGGCCGACTGGACGAGGAAGTCGACAGGCAGCGGCACACCCTTGATGACGCCGTCGACGACGATGCTGTCGCGGACGAGCCCCTGGAACCGGCAGACGATCATCGCCCGCGGACGGACACGGATGCGTTCGACGGTGATCACCAACCGGTCGCCGGGGCGGACCGGTTCGCGGAACCGCACGTCTTCCATGCCGCCGAAACCGATCATCTGGGCATCGAGCAGGTTGTATTTCTGCGTGAAATAGCTGGAGAGCTGGGCGGCCGCCTCGCACATCATCACGCCGGGCATCACCGCCACCTCGGGGAAGTGACCCCGAACCCAGAACTCGTCGGGAGTCACGTCCTTGTAGCCGACGCACAGCCCGCGCGAGCGGTCCTCGAAGACGATCGCCGTGAGTTGCTCCATCTCGAAACGCTGCCGGTTCCACTGACGGATCTCCGTGATGCCGGCGATCACGCGGGAAACGTCGTAGGCGGAGGGATCGATGATGTAGTCGCGCGGTGCCACGATCTCGTTCTCGTCGGGAACGGGCCCCCGTGACGCGGAGAACCCGGGAAAGGACACCCTGTGGACCGGCGACCCAGGGGAGGCAACGGCCGATGGTGTGGAAAGGTGCGTGCCGGCCACGGCCCTCGCAGCCGTCGGTCCCGGTCGATGCACCCCACCGGAACGCTGCCGACGGTGCTCTCGCGTGCAGCGGGAGCCGCGACCGACCGGCCGGCCTCCGAACCGGCTCAGGTGCGGATGTGTTTCCGTTTCAGTCGCCGTGCCTTGCTGTTGGCAGGACGGGCGCCGTGATTGGCCTTTTTGAGGCCGCGGTGGGGTTTGGCCATGGATCGTTCCGATCGGACTCCTGGAAGGTGCATCGGGGGGTTGTACCACGGCGGCGCGGCGGCCGCCATGCCGGCCGTCACCCGGCCGAACCCCGCGGGGGCGTGGTCGATGGTCGAGCCTCGCCCGCGGCCCGCTCCTCCGCCTCGATCGCCTCGCGGAGACCCGTGCGGACCACCTCGACGAACCCGGCCGCGAGGAAACCGAACAGGGCCCCGATCACGGCGCTCGACACGCCGCCGAAGACGGCGCCGGCGGGCGATGCCCGGGTGGCCATCACCAGCGCCGTGGTGCCCATGGCCCCGCCGCAGATCGCACCCACGGTGGCCGACACCGGCACCGTGCGGCCGAGCGATTCGCGCCGTTCCAGCCGTGACGGCACGGCGGTCGGCACGGGAACCTGTTCGAGGGCCCGGTCGCCGCGCGAGCGGCGGCGGCGGATCGCCCCGTCGGTCTGATCACGGAGGCGCGTGCCGACGAAGTTACCGGCGACATGCAGGCCGATGCTCGCCAGGAGCACGACGACCGCCAGCCAGCCGGCGACACCGAGCCAGCCCACCGCGGCGGCGGCCACGCCGAGCAGGACGGTCAGACGGGTGTACGTGCCGAGCTGCATGGACTGCTCCCGACACGATGATAGCAGTCCGCCGGCCGGCGACCGCCACAGCTCAGAAGCCACGGCGCACGGCGTCTTCCGAGTAGATCGGCAGCAGCCGGTAGTAGACCTCGAGTGTCAGCACAGCCAGCGCCGTGTGGGCCAGACGGCCCCCTGGCGCCGTCTCCGCGTCGGTAAACCACCAACTGCCCGCCTCGTGCCCGGCCCGGCCCTGGAGGGCGACGAGCTGATCCCGGTGACGGGCGTTCCACCTTGGCCAACCGGGGTGGTCGGTCTGGAGGAGGGCCTGCGACAGGTAGAAGTTGGTGTAGATCGCCTGCGGGTCGGGGCCGGTGCGCACCAGCCCGTCGAGTCCTTCGCGCAGGCGGCGGTCGTCGCGCGGCCAACCGGTGTAGACGCGGCAGAGGAGGCCGATCGCCGACGTCGCCGGTTTGGCGGCGGGCGTCCGGTAGCCGTAGGCGGAACCTCCGCGCGACTGGACCGAATCGAGGAACCGACGGATCCCGGCGATCGTCGGCGACGGAGCCTCCTGGCCGGCGAGCTGACAGCTCTTGAGCGCCACCAGTTGCCAGGCGGTGACCGTGATGTCGCCGGCCTGACCCGGCAGGTAGCGCCAGCCGCCACCGTGGAGATCCTGCGAGGTCTCGATGAACCGGATCGCACCCGCCACCGGGCGCTCGAGGAGCGCGTCGCCGGTCATGCCGAGCGCCTCGGCGAGGGCCAGTGTCGTCACGCCCTGGCCATACATGGTGCCTTCGCAGAAGTCGCTCCCCCGGGGGGTCGTCCGCTCGCGGCTGAGCAGGTAATAAATCCCGCGCGCCACCGTCTCCTGGTAGGGGCCGGCCGTGTGCGTGTGGCCGGCTCCGAGAAACGGCAACAGCGCCAGGCCGGTGCTCGCCGTCGTGCTCGACAACGTGCCCGGAGCACGGCAAGCGCCGTCGCAGCGGCAGTCGGCGAGGTCGAAGCGCCACGATCCGTCGGTGGCCTGGTGACGCGCCAGCCATGCCAGGCCGCGTTCGACCGCCGCGTCGCTGGCCGGCGAGGCGCCGGCCGCCCCGCTTCCGGCATCGGTTCCGCGCCCCGCGCCGAAGCGCCGCCGGGCGGCGAAGGGATCGCCGTCGGCGGCTGCCCCCGGCGCCGCCGGGGCACCGGGGCGGTGAGCGACCGGCTGCACGTGCCCCGCATTGGCGGTGGGAACACCGGTCTCGGCCGACGGTTCGACGAGCGGTTGCTCGACCACCGCGGCGGCCTCCGTCGCCGGTGCGGTCACCACGGCGATGTCCGCTGCGGGGGCCTCTGGTCCGGCCGCTTCGGCAGGGTGTGCCGCCGCGGCCGGACCACGGCCATCCGCGGAGTCGGCGGCGTCGCCGGTGCCGATGTCGATGACCAGCGCCAGCGGCCGGCCGGTCCGGGGGCCGCGGACGGTGAGGAGCGAGAGGACGATCAGCGCCGCGAGTTGGACCAGCAGGCTGGCGTAGCCCGAGCGGACCTGCGGGCTGGTGAGGACCCGCTCCAGGCGGGTCGCCGTGCCCCCGTCGCCGGCTGTGGTGGGACGCCGTTCCGTATCCTCGACGGCACCCTCGGCGGCCACGGTCGACTCTCCCGGTGACGGCGACCCTGCGGGCGCGGTGATGGCCGCGCACGTCACCCGGGAGGATCATCGACAACCGGCCGCGGTCGGCTGGAGACCGGGGCGGCCGGTCCCGGCTACTCGCGGAAGTCTTCCTCGACGCTCTGCTGCCCGTAGATCGGCAGGTGGCGGTAGTAGACCTCGAGGATCATCGCCGACAGCGCGGTGCAGTACAGCCGTCCGGCCGCGTCGGCACCGTGGCCGCTGTCGACGCCGTCGTACCAGCTCCCCGCCTCGTGGCCGCGCTTGGCCTGCGTATTGAGGAGCAGGTCGCGCATCCGGGTGTTCCACGCGGTCCAGGCGTCGCCCTCGAGGTGGTGAAGGACCTGCGTGGCGTAGTAGTTGTGGTACAGGTCCTTCGACGGACCCGCCTTGGCGAGGTTCGCGACGCCGCGCTGGAGAGCGGGGTTGTTCTTCTTCCACCCGAGGTACATCCGGCACAGCAGGCCGACGGCGTTCCGCGCCGGCCCGGGGGTCGACTTGTCGGTGTAGCCGTAGGCGGCGCCGTCGTCGGACTGCACCGAGTCGAGGAACGCCACCGCCTTCTTCACGGTCAGCGGATTGACGCGGAGATTCGCCATGTCGCCGCTCTTCAGTGCCATCAATTGCCAGCCGACCGCCGAGGTGTCGCCGGGTTGCTTCGGCGAATAGCGCCAGCCGCCGCCCACCGGATCCTGGGCAGTCATGATGAAGTTCAGCGCCAACTGCGCGGGGAGCTGGAGGCGCGGGTCCTTCGACATCGCGTAGGACTCCGAGAGGACGATCCCCGCGAGCCCCTGCGAGTACAGTGTGCCATCCTCACCGTAGCACTTCCCCTCTCCCTTGAGCGACATCCCGGCGAGGAACGCGATCCCGGCGTCGAGCTGCTTTTTGTACGGGCCCTCGCGGTGCGTGTAGCCGCGGCCGAGGAACGGCAGCAGCGCCAGCGCTGTCGCCCCGCAGCGGTCCTTCGCCCGCGACTTCCCCGAGTGCGAGCACTGGCCCTGGCAGCTCGGGCAGGCGGCGAGGTCGAACGACCAACCGCCGTCGGGCATCTGATGGGAGATGAACCATTTCAATGCCGCCTCGACGGCCGCCTCCGTCTGTGCGTTGCCGCCGCCGGCGAGAACGAGCTGTTGCCGCATCTTCGGATCAGTGCGGCCACCGAGGCCCCCCGCCTGCCCCGCGATCCCGCCGACGCCGGCGAGCAGATCGCTCGGCTGCACCATCTCGCTGCCGAAGTCGCTCAGTTCGACCGCCACGGCAGGTGCCGAGAGATCCTCGGCGTCGGCCACCACCTGGACGTTCTCGACCGCCGCATCGGGGACGACTACCGGGTCGGTCACTTCCTCCATCGGCAACTGATCGGGCATCTCGTCGGCGAGGTCGCCGATGTCCTCGGCGCTCTCCGGGGCGTTGGAGACGATCATCTTCGGGCGCAGGTCGGCCTTGGGGGCCTCGGAGACGATCAGCGCCATCGCCAGCAGGATGATGATGTGGACGAGCATCGACACCGCCCAGGCTGGAACCTGGCGGAGAAGGCCCGCGGCGAGGCCGCGCCCGCTACCCGGGTCGGAGTGCACGCCGGCGGCACCGGTCGAAGAAATGGTCTGCCCAGCCATGAGCGGTCACCGTCGACGATGGTTCGCCCGGACGACCCGCGCGCGTGTTCGCGGGCCCGTCCCGGCTGCCCCGAAGCCCCCTGGGCATCATAGTGGCGCCCCCAGGGCCCGCAAATCGGCGGCCACAGAGGCCCCGGACCGGTCGGATGCCGGAGACGACTGGCGGGGGCGGTCCGGCCGCGGTACCCTCTTGTTTTTCCGACACGCTGGCAGCGGGTGGAGTGGGGTCATGGCCAAGGGCAAGAAGAAACTCGAAGTCGTCCACCTGGTTTGCGAGGAGAGCGGCGACCACAACTACACGCTCCGCAAGAAGACCGGCGGCGAGAAGCTGAAGGTCAAGAAGTACTCGCCGCGGCTGCGGAAGCACACGCTCCACCTCGAGAAGAAGAAGTAGCCGTCGGCCTGCGGCGCCTCCTGGTCAGCCGACTTCGTCGAGGACGGCCGGCAGCGTCTCCGGATCGGTAGACACGACCCGATCCGCCCGTCGGCCGAACCAGCCTGGGCGGATGCCCGGTGCCGATCGGCCGGTCGCTCCGTCGGCGAGCAGCACCACGCGGCACTCGGCACGTCGGCGGAACGTTCCGCTCCCTGGACGGATCACGACGTCGATCTCGCACGCCCCCCCTGGAGCGGCCTGCGGAGCCCCGCCGAGAAGCGCCGCGAGCGCCCGGCCGACTGCGGTCGTCGGCAGATCCGGCGGTAGGCCCCAGACGATCTGCCCGCAGGGGCGCCTCACGAGCCCCGCGCGACACTTCGTCAACCGCCCGCGGCGGAGGAAGTAACCGACGTTCGCACCGTCCCGCCACCGCGGCGTGGCGCTGGGATCGGTCGGGTGCCAGACGTGGTAGGTCATCGTCCGGTCGATGATCGGCTCGAGCCGGACGCCGGCGGCTCGGAGGCGCAGTCCCAGGTCGTCGTCTTCCTGGCCCCAGCCGCGGAACCGCTCGTCGAAGCCGTTGACGGCGACGTAGTCGTCGCGCCAGACGGCGAAGTTGCCGCCGGCGAGGCGCGGTTTGGTGGGGTGGCGGAGCCAGGAGTGCCAGCGCTGTTTGCGGAGCCGGCGCGCCACGGCCTCCCGCTCGGCCCGGGGAACCCGCGCGGACAGGGCGTGCCAGTCGACGGGCCCCGGTTCGAGGTCGCGGCTGGCCTCCTCGGGGAGGCGCACGCAGTAGCCGAGCAGCGCCGTACCGCGCTGCCGCCGCGCCAGGTAGGCGGCGACATGGTCCGGGGGGAGGATGCAATCGCCGTCGAGGAACAGCAGCGTCTCTCCGCCGGCCAGCAGCGCCCCGCGGTTGCGGACCCGCGCTAGCCGGAAGCCGTCGCGCTGCTCGGTGGTGAAGCGCACGGGGAACGGCACGCGCGCGGCGAAGGCGGCGACGACCGCGGCCGTGTCGTCGGTCGAGCCGTCGTCGCTGACGACGACGTCGAAACGCCCCGCGACCCCCTCCTGGGCGGCGATCGACGCGAGCACCAGCCCCAGGTGCCGCGGGCGCTGGTGGGTGTTGACCACCAGCGAGATGTCGCACCGCGCGGGGGTGGGGGCGGTCATGGCACGAGTCGCTCGAGGAGTGCCGCCGGACCGTGGACGGCCCCGACCGCCCGACCCAGCGCGGCGGCGGCGTGCCTGTAATGGTCGGCGTGCCGCGCCACCTCGGCCAGGGCGGCGGGAACGTCGGCGACATCGTCGACGATCACGCCCGCGGCCCCCGCCGGTGGCGGGGCGCCGCCGGCCAGCGCGTCGATCGCGATCCGGTCGATCGCCACCTCCGCCGCGGCGCGGACCGGCCCGACGTGAACGGTCATGGTCCGGGGCGTCGCGACCGGCCGGAGCGGAAACAGCACGGCCGTCGTCCGACCCGCCGACGGTGCACAGGCGACCGTGGCGGGGAGCGGCGGGGCATCGTCGTCGTCGGTGGCACAGGCCAGCCGGAGCGGCGGTTCGGCGAGGGCATCGGTGCCGTCGCACGCCCATGCCACGTCCACCACCAGCGCCGTGGTCCCCGCCGGCACGGCGCAGCGCACGGCGAGCCCCGGGTGGCGGACGGTCATGGCGCGAACGAGCCCCAGCCGCTGGCTGGCGGCGCCGGCGGCGATCCGCGCGACATGGTCAGCCTGTGCGCCGGCGAGTTGCCGGGCCATCCAGCCCCCGCCGGTGACGATCGGCACCGCCCCGGCGACGAGCGTTTCGAGGAGGATCGCCGAGAGCCGCGTGCGGTAGCGGTCCTGATCGTAGGCCAGCAGGGCGACGTCGGCGCGGCGCAGCTGGCCGATGTAGGCCGCGTCGTCGAGCGGCCCGTCGACGAGCTCGACGCTCGGCCGGTCACCGAGTTCCGCCAGGCAGCGGCGCACCGCTTCGTGCCCGGGCGCGGTCGAGGTGGCGGCGAAGCCCGGATTGCACTGCACGGCGAACGTCACCGCGGCCGCCAGCACCGGCCGCGCCGCGACCGCGTCGACGATCCCGGCGAGATGGTGGCTGTTCTTCTCCGGGCGGGCGTCGCCGAGCGCCGCGACCCGCAGGGGCCCCGCGGCGGAGCGCTGCCCCGGCGGTGGCGGCGGAACGACGACCGGGTAGGGCAGCACGCCACAGGGTGCCACGCCGAGCCGGGTGTACTGCGCCGCCAGCTCGGGCGTCGTGGCGTGGAACGCGAGCCGGTGGGGGGCGGCCTCGTGCACGGCCCCCGCCAGCAGCCGCCGCACGCGCTCCAACCGCCCGACCTGCCGCGGCCGATCGGTGCGGAAGCCGCGTTCGATCGCGGTGTGGAACAGCACGTGGCAGCCGATGCCGACGGGCAACGGGGACCGCGCCAGCGCCCGAGCCAGCCCCGCGGCTTCGAGTTCCGACGCGGTCGTCACGAACACCACGTCGCCGGCACGCAGGTCGGCCAGCGCCGGGAGCACGCCGCGCGCGAAGCCCTCGATCCGCTCCTCGCGGCGGCGCTGCCGGTGCCAAGCGGCCCACGGCAGCTCGGGACGAAACCGGCGCCGGCCGCGCTCGTCGAGCCGGTCGAGTTCGCCGGCGGCGGTCACCTTGGAGTGTGGACCGAACGGCAGCGTCGCCTGGACGGCGCACTCTTCCGGGATCCCGGCACCGGCGACGAATCCGCGCCGCGCGACGATCGTGCAGCGGCGCTGGCCGGCAACGCCCAGCAGCGCGGAGACGAACCGGCCGGCATGGCTCCCCGCCGCCCCCGGGGCCGAGGGCTCGAGGCAGGGCTCGACGATCACCAGCCGCGGGTCGGAAGCGCTCACGACTCCACCCCGTCACGCCGCCAGACGTCGTCGAGCAGTCGCTCGAGGGGGGCGGCGTCGCCGAGGGGCGCCAGCGCGATCTCCACGGCGACGACCGGCAGGGTGAACGCCTCCGGGCTCAGCTTCACCATGTCCTTGAGGGTCGTGACGAGCACCTCGGCCCCGAGGCCGGCACCCCACGCGCCGAGCCGATGCTGGTCGGAAGCGTCGTAGCGATGGTGATCGGGGAAGGCGTGGAAGCCGAGCGGAGCCGCACCGCGGCCGACCAGCATCGCGCGGAAGGGGGCGGGATTGCCGATCCCGGCGAACGCCGCCACGCGCCTGCCGGCGAGCCACTCCAGCGGCCGGAGCGCCCCGTCGAGGCCGCGCAACCCGACCGGCTCGTGGTCCGTCTCCAGCCAGACCAGCGGCCGGGCGCCGCTGGCACGCACGACGGCGGCGTGGATCTCGCGACGGCGCTCGTGCGCGACGGCGGAGGCGCGGGTGAGGACCACGGCGTCGGCGCGGCGGAGCGCCGCCACCGGCTCGCGCAGCAGACCGCGCGGGAAGAGGTGGCCGCAGCCGTCGGGATCGGTGGCGTCGACGGCGACGATGTCGACGGTTCGGGCGAGCCGCCGGTGCTGGAAGCCGTCGTCGAGGATCGCCACCTCGGCTCCCCCGGCGACGGCCCGGGCGACGGCAGCGACCCGGTCACGGTCGGCGACGTGCGGCACGTCGGGGAGCACCACCGCCAGCTCGGCGGCCTCGTCGCTGGGTTCTCCGGCCAGTGCGCCGTAGCCACGGCTGACGATCGCCACACGCCGTGACCGGCGGCGGTAGGCGCGAGCGATCCACGACACCAGCGGGGTCTTGCCGGTGCCGCCGAGCGTGAGGTTGCCCACCGACACCACCGGAACGTCCGCGCGGCGGATGCCGAGAAGCCCGGTGTCGTAGGCGCGATTCCGCAGGCCGACCACCGCGCCATAGGGGATCGCCACCCCGGCGAGCACGCCGCGGGCGAGCGCCGGGCCGACCCCGGTCAGAGAGCCGTCGACGAGCCGACGGAACGACTCGGCATCGGGCAGGAGACGCATGGCGGCGGGTCGGCAGGGGGACGGTGGACGCGCCGCACAGATATCGCAGGCCCCGGCACCGATCGGCAATGGCAGCCGGCGCGTGGGCCCGGCCGCTTTGCCCGCGGGCCGGCGGGGCGATCGACCGATATACTGGATGCGAGTCGCTGCTGCCGCCGGCCGCGGCGATCGGAGGACCGCCGATGGCGTCCGTGATCCCGCCCCCCGATGCCGCCGCAGCCGTCGCCGATCCACCGGCCGACGTGCCCCGCCCGGCGCCGGCCGCCGGCGTCGAGGCGTTGACCGTCCGCGAGTGGACCCCCGGCGCCGCGGGCGAAGGCGCGAACTCCGACGCCTACCTCGCCGGCCGGCTCGCCGCTGCCTCTGCCGACTACAAGGGGGTCGCGTTCACCACGTTCATCCTCGGTGCCACGCTCGGGGCGATCGGGTGGCTGGCTTGCGGCGGGCTCGTCGAGCACTGGCTGGTCGTGGGGGGGCTTCCGCGGCCCGTCCGGTGGGCATGGCTGGGCGCCGGTCTGGTGGGCCTGGCGGCCGCGGCGCTCCGCTGGCTGTTGCCGTTGGTGCGCTACCGCGTCAATCTCGTCTACGCGGCACGGCAGATCGAACGCGAGCATCCCGAACTGCACAACGACCTGGTGAACACGGTCCTGGTCCGGGCCCGGCCCGCAGGCAGCGCGCCGGTGGTCGTGACGTCGCTCAAGCGGCGGACGGCGCGGCAACTCGCCGACTTCGCCGCGGGCACCACCATCGACTGGACGATGGCCCTCCGCCTCACCTACGCCCTGCTGGCGGCGGTGGTGCTTGTGGGGCTGTACGAAGTGCTCGCGCCCAAGAGCCTGCTGGTGTCGGGGGCTCGGCTGCTGGCGCCATGGATCGGCTGGGCTGCGCCATCGCGGGTGCAGATCGACAGTCCGCAATTGGCGTGGCGGATGCCCAACGGGGCCGCAGCCGACGATCCTTCCAAGGATGGGCGCGGGAGCGGGGCCGATCCCCGCCGCAAGGTGGCGATCGACGGGGGCCGGGCGGTTGTCGTCCGCGGACGGCAACTCGAGACCAGCGCCGCGATCCGTGGCCTGCGGTCGGGCGAGGAGCCGGTCTGCCGGATCACTCCGCTGAACGAGGCGGGGCTTCCCGATCCGCACGGCGCGCCCTGGGAGGTGGCGATGCGCGCCACCGCCGACGCCGACGGCGGCGGGCGCCTGTACACGGCGCTCTTGCCCGACGCCGCCCGCGGGCTCGATCGGTCGCTCGCCGTCGCGATCGCCGCCGGCGACAGCCACACCGAGCCGGTGCGGGTGTCGGTGGTCGACGCGCCGTCGCTGCTGGTGCGTGAGGTCCGCTACGACTTTCCGCCGTACACGCGCCGCGGACCGGAAACGGCTGCGTGGCAGGGGGACCTCCGCGCTGTTGAGGAGACGCTCGCCACGCTCACCGTCGAGGCCAACCAACCCCTCGACCAGGCCTGGATCGACTTCCGCTGCGACGGCCAACGCGACCTGAAAATCAAGCTCTCCGGGACGAGTGCCCGCCACGGAACGGTGTCGTTTCCGCTCCGCCTCAACGGCGACCGGACGGCCCCCGAGCATCCCACGTATCGCCTCCTCTTCCAGCAGGCGGGGAGCGACGATGGCGTGCTGGCCGACAGTCTCGAACACCGCATCGAGGTGATCGCCGACCTCGCCCCGGAGATCGCCATCGAGGAACCGACTGATTCACCGTTGCGCGTGCCGCCGGGGAGCCCGGTGGCGGTGCGCGTCCGGGCCAACGATCCCGACTTCGGCCTGGCGCGGGTCGGCGTCGAGACGCGGATCAAGGGAGCCGGACAAGTGACGCCGATCGTGCTCCTCGAGGAACCCCGCGAAGGGGTGTTCAAGGGGACGGCACGGCTAATCCCCGACAAACTGGGCGCCGGCCCGGGGAGCGTCCTGGAATACCGTGGATTCGCGATCGATACCCGTCCCCAGGAAATCAACGTCGCCCGTTCACCGTGGCAGGAACTGCAGATCGACGCGGCTGCCAAGCCCCAGCAGCGCCCCGCCGATCAACCCGGCATCCCCGATGATCCTGACCGCCAGGGAGCCAGGAAACAGGGCGCGCGCGACGCCGACCAGCGCGGCGGGCGCGAGGGGGCGGAGGGGGGCCGCGAGCGGCAGGATGGTGGTCAGCGGCAGGACGACGGCGGGTCCGAGGATCAGCAGCAACCCGACCAGCGCGACGCCGGCCAGCAGGCGCGCCAGCGCCCCGGCGGCGATCGCGACCGGAACAGGGAAAACGACGATCAGCAGCGTCCGCAGCAGCAGCAACGCGATCGAGGCCAGGACGGCGACGAACCGGCCAGCGATGGCGGTGGCGGAGAAGGACAGCAGGCCGGAGAGGGGGAGCAGGGAGCGGGGCAGGGCAACGCTGGCCGGGGCGAAGAGGGACGCGCGGGGAGATCGGGTGGACGTCAGCAGGGGCAGCCCCGCGCCGGTGCCGACGGTGAGGCATCGGCGGAGTCGGGTGGGCAGTCCGGTTCGACGGATGGGCAGCGGGGCGCGGGGCGAGGCGGTTCGTCGGACGACCAGCGCGATGGGCAGTCGGGTGCGGACGGTCAGGACGCGTCCGGCACCGACGGCGGCGACGGGCGGCCGGCCAACTCCGGTGGACGGTCCGCGCAGCGGTCCGGACGCGACGGCGCCGATGCAGACCGTGTCGCCGCCGATGGCACCGACGACGGCACCGCGATGGAGCGGATCCTCGCCGACCGCCAGGCTGCCGGGGCCGACGGCGGCGCCGCGGACGACGCGCGGGGGCAGCGTGGCGATGGCGATCGTGCTGGCCAGCCCGAGGGGGACCGGCGCGGCGATGAGCAGGGCGGGCAACGTCGCGACGATCGAAAGCGTCCCGGCCAGGACGGCGTGAGCTCCGACCGCAACGGCGGGGAGAACGCGGGCGATGGCTCGGGTGCCGATCGTGCACGACCCGGTGACCAGCGCGGGAGAGGCGGCGAACCGGGCGCTGGCGATGCGCAGGCTGGCACCGATGCCGCTGCGAACGGGGCCGATCGCCCGGGCTCCCGCGATCCAGAAGACGGCCGTGGGGAGCAAACCCCCGGCATGCGCGATCAAAAGCCGGCACCGGGGCAAGAACCGGGTGGCGACGGCGACCAAGCGGGGATGCCCCAGGGAGACGGAGCCAATCAAGGCGACGGTCAACGCCGTGGCGACGATCGCCCCGGTCAGCAGCAGGGCGGCGGAGAGCAGCAGGGTGGCGGAGAGCAGCAAGGTGGTGGAGAGCAGCAAGGTGGTGGAGAGCAGCAAGGTGGTGGAGAGCAGCAAGGCGGTGGAGAGCAGCAAGGTGGTGGAGAGCAGCAAGGCGGTGGAGAGCAGCAA
>Ga0194130_10001297_pt1 | contig 40899 bp, 57 predicted proteins | sample TA2KigsurfametaG_FD_160084 | JGI IMG/M metagenome (GOLD analysis project Ga0194130, IMG submission 160084) | Freshwater microbial communities from Lake Tanganyika, Tanzania - TA2015050 Kigoma 12 surface | ecosystem: Environmental > Aquatic > Freshwater > Lake | place: Tanzania: Lake Tanganyika...
ATTGCCATGTTCCTGCCAGGTGGATACGCCGATAGCGAAACCCGCTGGCACTTGGTTTCTGATGATCCGCTAACGGAATGCCAATGTGATGGGCCTCCGCTCTTGTGCCGGTATTGCGTTAGGGTACAACTTCTCGACCGGCGCTGACGAGGCCGGAGGCGTCCGGCCGAAACCGGGGCAACCCGGTCCGGGACGCAAAACAGGACAAGACAGGAGCCAGACATGAGCCTTTACGAGATTGGTTACGAGAACGACCGATGCAGCGGTACGCAATTGGTTCGGGCCAAGAGCCGTGAAGAAGCCGTTACCGAGTTTACGCGAAGGTGGCAAGAGTACGGTGACTCAGCGCCGGAGTGCTGGGTTATCCGCGTATGGTCCGAGGACTAACCCGCTGACGAGGCCCCGGCAGGGGCCGAAACGCCGCAAGGCGTCCGGGATGCTGGCCGCTCAATTCGGGCGGCCGAACCTAACCAGGAGAGGATACGATGAAAACGAAACATACGCCGGGACCGTGGGACCTGTTGCCGCTGGCAGCATGCCAAGCAATCCAAGCCGGCCCGCGAAATCGCATTTGCGTGCTGTATAACCACGTCGAGCACGACGGCATACCGTGCGGTTCAATTGAAAGCCAGAGCAAGGCGCAGGATGAAATCGACGCGAACGCCTGGCTGATCGCCGCCGCGCCGGACCTGTTGAAAGCGTGCAGGGCCGCATTGGGCGTGATGGAGCAGCACGGGCACACGCACGACAACCCCACCGCCGATACGCCAATCGACATGCACGACACCGGATTATCTTCGTCGCTGTCCGACGTACTCCGGGCTGCTATTGCAAAAGCGGAAGGGAGGTAGAAGGCAGACATGCGCACGGCGGACTAACCCGCTGACGAGCTTACCGGCGGGACGCAAACGGATTTCCTGAATGCGCTTTTCCGGAAAAAAATAGTTGACATACCGCAAATCCGACGATATAGATAAAGTGTCGGCGAACGATTGCCGGCGACATGCCAGGACAGGAGACGGGGCGATGAGCAAACTTTTTACGTTGCGATATTGCGAATCATCCGTGCTATTCATCAAGTTTACGGTTTTGGGTGATACGGTGCATTTGCACGGGCCGATTGGCGCTGTCACTTACATTGACCGCGAAATGCCGCTCCAAGAGGCGCGCGAATACTGGCAGGAGCTTGTCGCAAATAACTGGCGACGTTGCAAAAACAGTGACGCGCCGCACGGGAGGTTTTGGTTCTGGAATTGATTAGGACAAGAAACAGGAGGAAAACCATGGAAACACTTGCGATATGCTTGAACATTGGGGACCGGATACAGGTCGCTGGAGTGTGGGTAGACTCCAAGGTAACTGGCGTTCAATCGTACTGGCGCAAAGGGCGCCGGCTTTGCGCGGTTCACCTGGACAACCATTCCCCCATCATCATGCAGATTACTGACCGCGTGGTGGTTCTCGGCCGGGGGGCTTTATGAACCTATTTATTCTGGATTATGACCACGCGTACAATGCGGTGTATCACGTGGATCGGCACATTGTTAAAATGCCGCTAGAGGCAGCTCAGCAGGTTTCTACGGCGCTACACCTGGCGGGCGCAACGGGACCATACAGGCCTGCATTCGCCAAGCACCCTTGCACGCGATGGGTTGCGTCGTCTCGTGCCGCGTATTTATGGACGTGCGAATACGGGCTGTCGCTGTGCGCCGAATACACTTACCGGTATTCACGTCGGCACAAGTGCGCCGACGTTTTGCTTGCATGCCAAGCCCAAGCGCACCTAATAGCCGACGGAGCCTGGGCGCCGTTTGCCCAGGCAATGCCCGATCAGTACAAAAACCAAGACGCGGTCGTGGCGTATCGGGCGTATTACTGTGGTGACAAAACGCACTTGGCCACCTGGACAGGTCGCGCTCGTCCGGAATGGTTTACCAGCACCAATCAGGGAGTTTGAAAAATGCCAAGGATTACGATTGGGATTGATGAGGTCGCAATATATGGGAGCATCCCGAAGGCGATCATAGCGCATTGCGAAAATACCTATCACATGGCGAGCGCTTCGCATTGCGACCACACCGGCAACGCAATTGCGGCTTTTAACGATGGGCAGGCAATTTATGTTTCTCCCGACGACGGAACATACATTGAAGCGCAGAACCCGAGCGCTGATTCAGCACCGGAGGAAATACGCGTTGCGCTCAACGGCGAAAAATACGTCATCACTGAATGGAGTGATGAGTCCTGCGTGTATCTGTGCTGCCCGACCCTGTGCCAGTGCCTTGATGCGCCGGAGGCCGCAACGGAGTTAATCCTGGCTGCAGAATCCGGAACGCACAAAAAATACTATTGCGACGTGGACGCATGGCGCGTCTTGGCATACAAGCTGCGAGATGCTGCGCAAATGCTGGCGCCGCTGATTGCGCCTGTGAGCGGGAGAAAAGTAAATGTATAGCTCTTTGCTTGTGTCTGTTGCTGAAATGGCCAATAGGTTGCACATAAGCAGACAAGCCGTATGGGCGTTGGTGAAACGCAAAACGATCAGCCCACCAATAAAAGTAATGGCGCGTTACGTGTGGAGCGAAAGCGTTGCGGAGGAAATCATTTACCAAAGAATCGAATTAGATCAAGCACGGTTGCGCCTTATGGAGAAGCGACACAAGGCCAGAGACAAAAGAATAGTCAGGTTACGCAGTAAGATTTCAGATTTACTCATCCTTAACATGACCGTAAGAAAAACTAAAGAATCAAAAAATAATAGTTGACATGCAACCCGATGTAGGATATAAGTATTTCTGTCGGCGCACTGAGCGACGGCGACACACCCAGGACAGGAGCCGCGAAGATGAACCAGATACAAAGCACGATACTTGACCAGCTCGGTGGCCTTGGAAGGCTGACGGCAATGATCGGTTTGCGATCCATTTACACCGGCGACAGCAATGAAATTCGGATTCGGTGGACAGCTCGGGCCCGTGCAAAAATCAACGTCATGTCTGTTACGTTGCGGGCTGACGATTACTACGATGTAATTTTCTCCGCTAACGGCGCCTCCCCCCTGGCGCTCCCCCTGGCAATCAAGTCTCGTTACGAGGCTGTCGGTTGCGAGGACCTGGTGCGGATATTCGAGAAAGAAACCGGGCTGTATCTTACACTTTTCCCGAAAAAGGGTTGACATAGTTTGTCGATCGGACTAAGGTAATTTCACCGGTGCACTGAGCGCCGGTGATACTCAGGACAGGAGGCAGGATAATGAACGCTACACCGATCAAGCTAAAAACTGGCGAATGGGGAGCCCGCGTTGCGGGAAGCGCCAAGCGCGGCGATGAGCTGACAATTACCGCCAAGAGCGGAAAAACCTGGACGGCCATCGTTGACGTGGTGGTATGGTCCGGAAACGGTGTCAGCCTGTGCGCGCTGTTGCCGACGCAGCGGAAGGAAAGGGCCCCCAGAGCGTCGGCGGGATGCTGGGTTTGCCCGGCTTGCGAGGAAGAAAACAGCTCGTCTGCCCGTACATGCTGGGAGTGCGGTTGCTCCCACTAGGTTACCTACCGCTGATTCCATAGGACAGGAGTAATTGCCATGAACAGGGTCGATCTTGCTAGGAATGTGGTTCAGGCCGGCGGGCATTTTGTCATTAGAATTGAGACAGGATACCGGCACCGGCAAACGCGAGTGACCAGGCTTTTCGACCGATACGGAATCCTGGTGCGGGGCGTCGGCGAAGCAACCAGGCGTGAGCTTGCGAGCGAATTGCGGCAGATCACGTCCTGGAAAACCAGCGATTGGGCGCGCACGTTTGTTGCGATTGATGCCCCGATTACTCCGGAGGAAGTTGCCATCTCCGAACAGCGCGAGCGCGAATCCTGGTACTATCAGGATTGAGCTTGACAGAATTCCGGAGTATTTCTAAACATAATATGCCCGATGTGTCGATGGGATGGGAATGGGAATGGAGGTTACAATGGATTATGAGCTGATGATGGATATTGAAAAGATCATTTCTACGGCATCACTGAAGGCCGCTGTTGCGATCGTGCTCACCCGAGGGGTAGAGACACGCGTGCGGATGGCTGAGCTGGCAGCAAACCTGAAAAGCTGCATCAGCGACAAATGGGACGAGATCATAGACGATTGTGCTGGCATGTCCAACATTGCCGACGAAAAACATTTGCACGCTTACTTGTCGATGAAATCGGTCGCGATTGCCAGCGCGGCCGTCGACCAGACAACGGGGGGGCAGCGATGAAAACCGTTCACGGTTACGAGATTTTGCGTTACGAGCGAGTCGGCGATGATGAAGCCGCCGTCCTAGCGTATCGGGGGACAGACACGATACACCCATACGTTGTCTGGACTCTGGCGCGCGAGGTTTACACTTGCGGCTATTACACCGACTCGCTGCAAAAGGCGCGCCAAGCGTTTTCCGATCGTTTGAGGTTTTACGACGTCGGGCAACCGACGGGGGGGAGGTGATGCGAGCGTTATTGATTTTGGGCGCTGGCCTGCTGGCCGGTTGCTCCGCGACGACTATACAGGTCCAGGGGCATTACACGCACGGCCCTGGAACAATCACGGTCACAATCATCAAGTAAGGAGAAATCATGGGATACGCGTCTCAGGCGGGCGGGCTGTGGCTCACCCGCTCGGCCGGCGAGGAAATCATCATCGGCGAGGGAGAAAACGAGGTCGTAATTGTTGTCGAAGCGGCGAGCGGTGGGCGGGCTCAGTTACGGATTTTAGCGGGGCCCAAGATCAAGATACAGAGAGCGGAGCTTAGGTGGACTACACCCAGGGAGGATGGAAAATGACAGCAGTGTTCAGAAGGGCAGTAAAAAGCCGGGCAAAGCTCCGGTTTGCCCTGATCGGTCCGAGCGGATCAGGGAAAACTTACACCGCGCTGGCGATTGCCGCCGGGCTGGGGCAACGGGTCGCGGTCATCGACACCGAGCACGGGAGCGCATCCAAATACGCCGACCTGTTCGGGTTCGACGTTCTGGAGTTGTCCAGTTACAGCCCGGAGCGTTACGTGGAAGCGTTGAAAGCCGCCGCTGCTGCTGGTTACGAGGTTGTCGTGATTGACAGCCTATCCCACGCATGGATGGGCAAAGATGGTGCATTAGAGCTGGTGGACAGGGCCGCCGCTCGCAGTAAATCCGGCAACTCGTTTGGTGCGTGGAGGGAGGTTACCCCCCAACACAACGCCATGGTGGAGGCAATCATCACTTCCCCTTGCCACGTCATTTGCACGATGCGGAGCAAAACGGAGTACGTCCAGGACCGCGACGAGCGGGGCAAAACTGTCATACGGAAGGTCGGGTTGCAGCCGGTGCAGCGCGATGGAATGGAATACGAGTTTGATATCGTCGGCGATATCGACCACGACCACAAACTGGTCATTACCAAAAGCCGCATTCCCGCTCTGTCGGATGCGGTCATTCCCAAGCCTGGTGGCGAGCTTGCGTCTCAGTTGCGCGAGTGGCTGGAGGCGGGAACCGAACAGGCGCAACCCGCGTCCGCCTTTGCGCCTTCCACCACGCCTGGTGGGCTTGTCCTTCCGGGGCAACTAAGCCTGATGCGCCAGTTGTATTCGGCGGCGGGCATGCGTTCATCATATTGGGAGGAAGTGAGGGAGAAGTATAAGGTGGAGTCGTCAAGCCAGCTGAGACAGGAGCAAGCCGCCGAGGTTATTGCTCATCTGCGAAGCATACTGGACGCGAAGGGAGGGGCGGAGTAATGCCGAGCATATTTGATTTGCAGGACGAGTTGTTGCACTTGCGGCACGTCCTAGAGATGGAGGCCGACGGGGAGATTGACCCTGCGCTCGCGGACTGGCTTACCGCAAAAGAGGGTGAGCTGGAAGGAAAGGTTGAGAATTACTGCTCAGTTATTGGGGAGTTTGAAGCGCTTGCGGAAGCGCGAAAGGCCGAGGCAAAACGGGTCGCTGAGCTTGCCGCGTACGACTCTCGCAAAGCCGAGCGCATGCGGGCCGTCTTGAGAGAAGTGTTTGGAAGGCTAGGCATTGCGCGAATGGAAACGACCCGCTACAAGGTCCGGTTGCAAAACGCCGGCGGAAAGCAACGGGTTGTCGTCGATCCCTTTGAGCCGATGCCAGACGAGTTCACGAAGATCATCCCTGCCAGCAAAGAGGCTGACATGGAAAAAATACGGAAAGCTCTGGAATCGGGAGAGAGTTTGCCGTTCGCCAGTTTACTCCCGAGGTCTCAGGTTCTCATCATCAAGTAGGAGGCGCGCAAATGAGTCTTGACCAGTTTGACAAGGAATACAACCCATCAGACGCGGGGAAGCCGCTCACGTTGGAAAGCCTGGAGGATGGGGTTTACGTACTCACGGTGCAATCGGCCGCACTCGTAAAAACCGAGCGCACCGGGGAGGATATTTTGCGGTGGATGTATAGGGTCGTCCAAGGACCGAGCATGGTGGGCTCCGTCGTTGAAAGCGTCAATTTCTTTCGCTCCCAAGTATCAGTAAACATCCTGGGTGCCGACCTGGCTTTGCTGGGGTTGCCTACGAGCACCTGGACGGTGGGCAATGGGAAGCCATTTAGCAAAATGATGCGCGAGTCCTTGCCGGGCCTGGCAGGGATTACATTCAGCGCCGCCAAGGTGACGACAGATAAAGGTAACGGAAAGGTTTACCACAATTTGCGAATCAAAACGCGAGTGAGTGGAGCGTCGCCGATGCCTGAGCAACCGATTGAAAATGACCTTCCATTTTGACCTGATATAAAGCCCTGCCGGCGAAGTGCGCCGGCGGGGCGTTTCTTATTTGCACGGATGCGGAGCTGAGGAAATGAGCGAATACGCGACCATTTTGGAATACTTGAGATGTTTCATTCAGCCAGGGCAGGTCTCGGAGCTGCGAGCGTTCGGCGAAGAAGGGGGATACTCCGGCTGGTTCGACCACATGCACCTGGAGAGCATGGCCCGCGCCGCCGTGGAGCTAGAGAGGACGGCAGTATGCCGTGGCATTTACTTCACACCCAATCCGGTCGCCGCCAATTTGCTCAGCCGGCGCCCTAATCAGATCGGACCGTCGGGCCGGTGCACCACGGATGCGGATATTATTGCCCGCCGCTGGTTATTGGTAGACGTTGACCCGGTTCGGCCGGCTGGCGTAAACAGCACCGACGAGGAGCGCAAAAGCGCCTGGGCGGTTGCGACTCAGGTGCAAACAGCAATGACCGCAGCCGGATTTTCGGAACCAATCATCGGCAGCTCCGGAAACGGCTGGCACCTGTCGTATCCGGTCGATTGCTTGAACGACGACGAGAGCAAAGAGAGATTCCGTCAAATACTCATTGGACTGGATGCGCGTTGCAGCACGGACAAAGCGAAGGTGGACGCAAAAACATTTAATGCGGGCCGAATTTGGAAACTTTACGGAACGCGAGCCCGCAAAGGCCCGAGCACCGGCGAGAGGCCGCACCGCGTCGCGTTCATCGCGAGCCCGTTGCGTGAGATTACGGATCAGGACCGGCAGAAGAACACGGCGGCAATACCCATTTTGCTAAGCGCGTGGGACAGACAGCAGCAATCATTTGCAGCGCTGGAGAGCCAACGCCCACCGACCGGCGTATCAGAGAGGGCCCGCGCATACCTGGCAAAGATCCCTGGCGCAATCAGCGGGCAAGATGGGCACGGGCGCACTTACCACGTTGCGATGACACTGGTGGAAGGTTTTTCGCTGGACCGCGATGCGGCGCTGTCACTTATTCGGGAGTGGAATGCGACCTGCCAGCCACCATGGACCGATCGAGAGCTGCAGCACAAAGTAGATTCTGCCGTAAAAAACGCCGTCAACCGTGGGCACCTATTGCGTGATGATCGGCCCGCACGGCCGGATGGAAGGGCGCCGCGTTACGACGCGCGGCCTGTGTACACCGGCCCGGACTCGGCACCGGAGTCACAAGCGCCGGAGGACGACCCGGATGCCACCGCCGACGACCTGATTCGATTGCAGGCAACGGTGCAATGGACATGGCCTGGATGGATTCAGCGCGGGACGCTTACATGCCTTGCAAGCGATCCGGGTATCGGGAAAACCCGGCTATGCGCTGACCTGACCAGGCGTGTATGGCACGCCGAGCCGTGGCCCGATGGCGCACCGCCTACCCTGCCTCCCCGAAGCCGCGTCCTCTGGATTGCGGCGGACAGCCAGTGGGCTGAGCTGGGCACGTTGCCGGGTGCGTTCGGCTTTCCAGCCGAAGCAATCGTTCTCAATGGCCGGAGGAGCAACCCATACGTCGGAACAAACCTGGACAGCATCGAGGACCTGGCGGAATTTGAGAGGCGCATTCGCCGAGTGCAGCCGGCTCTTGTTTTTGTCGATACGGCGGGAAATGCTACGGATCGAAACCAAGGGCGGCCGGAGGAAGCAAAAGCCTTTTTCAAGCCGCTTGCCGAGATTGCAACCAGGAATAACACTAGCATCATTCTGGTTACTCATTTGAATAGGGGAGGCCAGGTGTTGGGGGCCCGCATCGTGGGCGCAGTGCGCCAGGTGATTAAATTAGACTCCCCCGACCAAACGCAAGAGGACCGGCGCCGGGTGTGGGTGGAAAAAACCAACAGCCAAAAGCCGCCGGCTCTCGGCGTCACTATGGGATCAGCAGGAAACACATACGATCACGACCCGCCGACCGGCGCAGACGAAGTTGCGCCCGCTAGGGCGGTCGGTAGGCCAAGCCACTTGGATGCCGACATGGAGTGGATGCGCGAATACCTCGCCACGGGCGCGAAGATGGTGGCGCAAACGCGGCGCGATGCACAGGCTGATGGCATCGGCGCGAGTCGGCTATACAGGGCCAAGGATGGCCTCCAGGTGGTGGAATACGAAGTGGATGGCAGGCTGTGGTGGAGGCCGAGTTCGACGGACTGACCAAGGGCGGGCATGAATTGGTTTACCATTTTTTTCATAGGGTTAATGGTTGCGGCTGAAATGGTTTTCATAGGCATAATGTACTTTTTACTTTTCAGGAAAAGGCTGTAACTAGAGTGATGAGTGATTACACATCCCTGTTTCTTGAGAACAAACGGGCAATTGCCCGAGCCGCTTACCTATCTTGCCCGCGCTGGATGGAGCTGGAGGACTGGACGAGTGAAATGATGCTGCGGGTCTGGAGCCGCATTTCCAGTTACAACCCGAGTAAAGGGAAGTTTACCACGTGGGTTTATGTGATTGCGTTCCGGTTTGCAGCGCAGAAAAAATCCTTTCGGTCGGCGCTCAAGCGCTCCGCGCATGCCACGAAATCTATTCACCGTATTCGTGACAATGGTAACGAGTACAGCAGCGAGCCGATTGATTACCGCGTGGAGTCCGCAGAAGCGATGGATATGCGCTTAGATGTTGCTGAGGCAATATCCAAAATGATTCCGTCAGATCGGGAAGTTTTGCAAAACATTATGAGCGGGGAGCGAGAGGGTCAGTTTGCAAAGATAAAAGGGTTTTCTCGTCAGCGATGGAACCATTTGCGAAAGCGGGCACTAGCCAGGTTGCACCGGCGCCTGTGGGGAACAGGGCACGGACCGAAGGCAAACGGCCATTCGCTATAATCGAAAAAACGTCCTGCTGGAGTTGCGCCATGTCACTAGACGATTTGCCGAAGTTCATTGATCGAACAGCGGCGGGAGTTGCGACATGCGAGCACATACGAAAATTGGGCGAGATTTTACAACGGGGGGAAGCGCTGACTGTCAGCGATGGGATCGTAATTTTACAGGACCTAGCGCACTTGCGATATATTTACACAGTGGAGCGCGTGCAGCAGCAAGCAATAGAAATACTGTCTCGCACATGGGACCGGCCGGCGGAGGCAATTGTTGATTTGCGGCAGGCGCGGCGCCTGATTTCGTGGTCGATCAAGGAATACAAGCGATTAGATTCCGGCGAGGGCAGCGCCGATGAAGTTGCCTGATATACGCCAGGAAGGCAGCCACGATTGCGGGCTTGCGGCCTGCCGTACCGTTGCCAAGCTGTACCGTCGCCGCTGGACGCCCGAGCTTACCGCGAGGCTAGGCACCAGCCTAATTGACGGAACCGATCCGCGCGCAATCGAGTCTACGTTGCGGTTTTGCGGGTTCGGAGTGATTGCGGGAGAAATGACGCTAGACGACCTTCAATACCAGACGCAATTGCGACGCCCCGTAATTTGCCTAATCACTCGGGAAGGGGTCGGCCATTACGTGGTCGTCAGCGGAATTGACTGCGGACGTATTCGGCTGCAATGCCCGGCGGAGGGCCCGATAGCCACAAGCAAAACGAAGTTTATTACCTCCTGGCGGGACGTGGACCGGTTGGGCGCGACCTATCATCAGTTTGCGCTTGCGGTCTGGATTTGATTCAGCAATCATGCTGGCATGGCGGAACCTAGCCATGCGGACAGCTCCGAATCTCGCCAGGGCAGGGTATTACTTACCCTCGGCCCCCCTCCCTCCGTGAACCGCATTTGGCAACGCGGTCGAGGAGGAGGTGTATTCCGCAGTCGAGCGTATTCAACATGGTTGCGCGCGTCGCATTTGCTCTGCGGCCAGGCTGGAGCTATTTTAGGTTCGGTGGTTATTCGCATTAGCATTCATGGCGGAAAAGGCTGGAGACAAGGGCGCGACATAGACAATGCTGCAAAGCCAATCATAGATTTCCTCGTTCATTCCGGCGTCATAATGGACGACAATTACGAGGTCGTGCGACGAGTCTCGATATCGTATTACTCGCCTGCCAGCGCCAAGGACAAGGCGTATGTGCGAGTATCGGTAAGGCGGTGCGCGAGTGAACCATAACGCAACCATTTTGGTGCGCGAGGTGGCGGAGCGCATTGAAGAAGCGAGCGCAAGCATCGTCATGGACCTTGCAGCGTGGGAGACGCTTTGCCTAATCATTTTGCCGGAGTTTTACCAGGATCGGCCCGAAGATGATCGGGGAGCAACGCAAGCGGAACCGGGCTCATTTGAGAAAATACAGGTGATATCCGAACGAGTGGGACGCGACCGGTCGCCGTTTCACGCTCAGGATCGTGTAATTGCGTCATCCGCTTTCTCACCATCCAATCGGCATGAAACGTATAAGCTAAGAGGTGTTACACCGGCATGGGAGAACGAAAATGAACATTAGGGACCGAGTGAAAGAGTTGCGCCGAGTGCCGGCGAAAACCTTGTTGCCGAATAAAAAAAACTGGCGCAAACATTCCCGACAACAACGAGAAGCCCTGGAGGGTATTCTGTCCGAGGTCGGGTTCGCGGACGCCCTGATCGCATACGAGACGCCGAAAGGACTTCAGCTAATCGACGGCCACTTGCGCGCCAGCTCCACGCCGGACGCTCTGGTCCCCGTGCTGGTTCTGGATGTAAACGAAGTTGAGGCGGACAAGTTACTGGTTACTCTTGACCCTCTCGCGGCCATGGCAAAAACCGACGGAAAGCTATTGACCGAGTTGATTGGCTCGCTGCATGTCAGGAGCGCGGCGCTGGCGGAAATGCTGGCAGGCTTGAATGAGTCGGCAGCGAGGCAAACCTTCCAGCCCGAGCTGACACCCGAAGCCGGCAACAAACTGGTTGGGCCTAAGGATATTGCGGATACGGAGGAAAAATTGACGGGCCGGTTTCTGGAAATCCCCAAAAATTTCAGAGACGTATGCTGCCCCAGTTGCGGTGCCGAGTTCTCGCTAGACGTGGAGGGCTAAAATGCGCTTTCTTTGCCAGGCAATTCAGACGCGGGCACATATAGTCGAATACTTGCGGCGCCACATTCCAGGGCTGGAGGTGGTATGGGATCAGCACCGATCCGCTCGGCTGACCTGGTTAAGCGTGCTTGAGGCGGCCGGAAGCGATGCGGTTGTCGTCGTTGAGGACGACATAATCCTCTGCAAAGGATTTTGTAAAACGGTGTTGCAAATAATTTCTACGCACCCAATGGATTTAATTCAGTTTCACTCTCGCGTAAAAGATGACCTCGCTATTGGCTCTAGGTACAGGTCGGGCAAAAGTTTTTGCGGAAACCTGGCGGTATACTTTCCCGCTGGAATGAGCAAAGCGCTTTTGGAGTTTTCAAAAGATCATCCCAGGTGGCAAACGGACCCCACCGGATACGATTTACTCATGGGTGATTATATGCAGCTTCACAAGTTACGTTATTGGAACCACGTTCCGAGTTTATGCGATCATTTACCATTAGTTTCTGAGATTGACCGAAAGCGCTCTAGGTTTCGGCAATCGGCCACATTTCAACAGCCTGAAATAGACGGGTTGCCATCCGGGGTGCTTATACGTGAGTATTCCAGATGAGGATTTACTTGAACGAGAATGTTCTGGAAGCCGCATACCGAAGAATACGGTGGGTGTTCGACAAGTTCCAAAACGTCATAGTTGCTTTCTCGGGTGGAAAGGATTCAACGGTAATTCTGAACCTCGCGCTGGATGTTGCGCGAGAGAAAAAAATTGACCGGCTGCCCGTCGTGTTCATCGACCAGGAGGCGGAGTGGCAAACTGCAATTGATTACATTCGGGACGTGATGAGCAACCCGCGAGTGAACCCATACTGGCTGCAAATACCAATCAAGCTGTTTAACTCGACGTCGCAAACGGATCCTTGGTTGCATTGCTGGGAGCCAGGTGCCGAGTGGATACGCCCGCAAGAGCCGAACAGTTACACGGAAAACGTACTCGGCACTGATCGGTTTTCGAGGGCATTCTCTCGTTTCCCGAAAGCGTATTTTCGCGCCGAGCCCGTCGCCATCCTGGGAGGAGTGCGCGCCGAAGAAAGCCCGGCGAGGTTACGCGCGCTCACCGTAGCCAATACGTACCAGGGGGAGACATGGGGCAAACGCTTGGATCCCAAGTTGCCCCATTACACTTTCTATCCCATCTATGACTGGTCTTACACGGACGTCTGGCATGCCATCGAATCGCATAGGTGGGCGTATTGCGCTCTGTACGACCAAATGTATCAATACGGAGTTCCGCTAAGAAGTATGCGAGTCTCTAATTTGCACCATGAGACGGCCACCGAGTTTTTGACATACTTGCAGGAGCTTGAGCCGCAAACGTGGAACGCGGTAACTCGCCGGTTGGCCGGAGTGAATACCGTGAACCAGATGCAAAGCTCATGGTACTGCCCGAAGGAGCTTCCGTGGATGTTTTCGGACTGGTGGGAGTATCGGGACCATATTCTAAATACGATTGTTGCTCCTGAGAGCAGGGAGCACTACCGAAAACAATTCCAAACATACGACGCTAATTACTCGCGACATCAGCCGGCGATGGATCGCCTGGTAAAAGTGCAGATTTCCATGATGTTAGTGAACGACCTGGAGGGCACCAAGCTCACCCCATTCCGGTCTGTGTATGGGTCGTATTCACGCGGCGCTGGAGTCAGAGGAGGCATTCGTGCTGTCTGAAATACAAAAGTTATACGACCAGGCTTCCGACAAAAGGGAGTTTTTGCGGCAAGCCCGGCAATCCCTTCACGAGCTCTCGCCGACGCGATCGCAGCCGATCGACCTGGTGCGGTGGGTGCCAATCGACATGGTTTCCCCGAATGATTACAACCCGAATTCGGTCGCTCGCATTGAAATGAAGCTGCTTTATACGTCCATTCTTCACGATGGGTACACTCAGCCGGTGGTGACAATATGGGACGACGAAAAACAAAAATACGTCATCGTGGACGGATTTCACCGGTACTACACCGCGAAAGTAAATCCGGATATCCTTGAACGGAATCACGGGCTGTTGCCGATCGTCGTCATCAGCGCTGACATGAACCACCGAATGGCCAGCACGGTCCGCCACAACCGAGCAAGAGGAAAGCACAGCGTATCCGGAATGGCAAACATGGTATTTTCCATGTTGGAGAATGGCTGGGAGGATGCTGATATATGTAACGAGCTAGGCATGGAGGCGGAAGAGCTGGTTAGACTGAAGCATATCACTGGATTTAGTAAACTATTTGCTGATGCGGGGTATCAGCGGGCATGGGTGACGATTTCGCAGGCCCGGGTAAAGGCCAAGTATACTTCGCAGGTTTCGCAACTGAAGGAAGGCGACGATGCCGCAAGCGCGCAAAACTGACAAACAATTGCTGGCGGCGCTGGAAGCGTCGATGGGAAATGTATCGGCTGCAGCGCGTGCGCTAGGGTACACTCGCAGACGTGTAGAGCAAAGGATTGCAAAGAGCCCCAAGTTGCAGGAGGCGAAAAACGATCTCCGCGAGAGCATGACAGACAATGCGGAGTCAGCGCTGAATCGAGCTATTTTGCAAGGGGAGGCGTGGGCGGTCTGTTTTTACCTGAAATGCCAGGCAAAAAATCGTGGGTATGTGGAGAGGACGGAAGTTCAGCAAACGACGAAGGTAACTGTCAGCAGCCTGGAGAGCATGACCGATGACGAGCTTGTTGCCATCGTCAGGGAGGAGCAAGCGGGCCGAAGCAGCAAACCAGTTACTCCGGAGGAGGCGAGCTAGAACAGACCTGATTGAGTTTTCCAGGTTTACAATGCCCGATTACGTTCCGGGCTGGCACCACCAGTACATGAATGACGCTATATGTCGCATGATGAGTGGAAGCCTCCGCCGGCTCATCGTGTCCATGCCGCCGAGGCACGGTAAAAGCGAGTTAATCAGCCGGCGCCTTCCTGCGTTGCTGCTGGGCCAGGATCCCGATTGCACGGTGATTGCCAGCTCTTACTCAGCTGAGCTTGCCTCCCGAATGAATCGGGATTGCCAGCGCATCATGACCTCCCCCGAGTACGGCATACTATTTCCCGAGTCCAAGCTGAATGAATCGAACGCGCGGACCACGTCGGGATCCTGGTTGCGAAATAGCGACGTATTCGAGATTGTCGGCAAAAAGGGATCTTACCGCTCATCCGGCGTAGGTGGGGGCATCACGGGCATGGGCGCCCGGTGGCTGATTGTAGATGACCCCATCAAAAATCGTGAAGAAGCAGACTCAGTGACATACCGCAATAAAATATGGGACTGGTACACGTCCACGCTGTATACCCGGCAATCACCAGACGCGCGCATACTCGTCGTCATGACGCGCTGGCATTCGGACGATCTGGCAGGCCGGCTCATCTCGGCAAGCCAGAACGACCCGGCCGCCGACCAGTGGGAGGTGATTAACTTTCCAGCGCTTGCCGAGGATGTTCCGGTGCCGTACGACCGCAGAGCGCCAGGGGAAGCGCTGTGGCCGGAAATGTTTTCCGAAAATGATTTACACCGAGTTCGTGCATCTATCGGTGCCTATGATTGGGCGGCGCTGTATCAGCAGACGCCACGGGCCGGCGGTGGTGTCGAGTGGCCGGCGGCATACACGGAAGGGCGCGACCTGTTTTTTGACGAATGGCCGGCATGCTCCATCAGAACGATTGCGGTCGACCCGAGTAAAGGGCGTGACGGCAGGCAGGGGGATTACTCCGCTATCGTATTGCTCGGCCGCGCTTCCGATGGGACGCTGTATTGTCAGGCTGATCTTGCCAGGCGCCCGTCAGAGCAAATCATTGACGACGCGCTGACTCACGCCGCAAAGTTTAAGCCCGACGTATTCGGTGTCGAGTCGAACCAATTCCAAGAGTTACTAGCGACGCAAATGTCTGCAAAAGCGCGGGCAATGAACGTCGCGTTGCCACTGGTACAAATCAATAACCTGGTGAGCAAACCTATACGCATACGAAGGTTAGGCCCATACCTGGAGGGCCGACAAATCCGGTTCAAGGCAAATTGCTCAGGGACCAAATTGTTAATTGACCAGCTGAAAGACTTCCCGGTTGCGACGCATGACGACGGCCCGGATGCCCTCGAAATGGCGGTTCGGTGTATGATCGAGCTGTATAACGGAAAAGTATCCTCGCAGCAAATCGTGCGGAGAATCCGAGCATGACATGGTTCGAGCGACTATTTGGAAGCAAAAAAAAACCCGACGCGCAGCCGACGCCTCGCCAGCAACGCGAGGAACTGGAGGAGCAATTAAAGTTGCAGCGGCTGAAACGCGCGCAAAAAGTGATGGAATCGTATGCCAACCAGGATTACTGGATGACCGCGTATGCGGACGTGCTGGCCCGATATCGTGACGGTGGGGTGCTCACTTACCCCATCAGCCAGCCGACCGACAGAAGGTATGGAGGAAACTTCCCGTTCTGGTCCAGTGAGCAACAGCTGTCCCTTCTTCGAGCGCAAGCGCGAATGGTTACAACCATGTCGCCCAACGCCCAGGGGCTACTGAATGGGCTGTGTTCGTATGTCATCGGAACCGGATACAGCTACAAGGTTGCGGCGAAGGACGGCGCCGATATTTCCGACGAGCTTATCACCCAGGCACAAAATGCAATTGATGAGTTTTGCGAGGACAACAGTTGGGCGGAAATGGAGCAAGAGCTGTTCTGGCGGTCCCGAGAAGATGGCGAAGCGTTTTTGCGGTTGTTCCCGCAAGGGAATGGAAAGCTGCATGTGCGGACTATCGAGCCAGAGCAAGTGTTCCAGCCGCCTGGAAGCACGTTACCAAACTGGTCTTACGGCATCAAGACGGACCCGGACGATGTATTTGAGATTCAGGCGTATTACGTCCACTATCTTGCGCCAGGCGGGGAAAGCGCTGAATCCGGCGCCACACTCGGCGAAGAAGTAAATGCGGAGAATGTGGTTCATATTAAGTGCAACGTAAAGCGCGCAATCAAAAGAGGGTTAACGGATTTCAGTTACGATACGTGCGATGCGTTTCTCATTGCGGGGAAATTGCGCGCCAACATGGGCGAAGGCGCGGCGGTGCAAGCAGCGATCGCCGGCATTCGGCAGCACGACACCGCCAACCTGAACCAGGTCGAGACGTTCACGCAGCAACAAATTGACTATTCAACGGTATCACCGATCACCAGCAAAGAAACCGATTACCAGACGATTCAATCGGGATCCTTCCTCGACATACCGAAGGGGATGAATTACGTCCCTCCACCCGGAGCGAACAATGCAAGCGCTCACCTGGAAATCTTTCAAGCGCTTTTGCGCTCCGCTGGCAACCGTCACAATGCACCGGAATGGCTCGTCAGCTCCAACGCCTCCAACAATAATTACGCCAGCAGTTTGACAGCCGAAAGCCCGTTTTTGCGCACATGCCTGAGGCTGCAGAAGTTTTACGAACGGCCGTTCTGCCGAGTTATTTACGCGGTGCTGGAGACAGCGGCAAAAGCGGGCAAACTGCCGCGAAATATACTGGATCTGATCCATGTACAAGTCACGGCGCCGAGCGTCGAGACACGAGACAAGGCGCAAGAAGCCCAGGCCAACCAGGTTTATGCGACGCTCGGGGTCAAGTCGCCGCAAACAATTGCCCACGAAATCGGGCTGGATTGGGACGAGGAGATGCAGAACCAGCAAGAGGCGCGGCAGGAGCTTGGCACTGGAGCGCAATTGCCCACAAGCCCGGACCAGTTGCCACCGGACTCCTCCCTGGGTGAATTGCCTGAAGGCGGCACGCCAGTATGGGGCATAACCGAGGACGGGCGGTGGGTAACTATCGGCGCCCAAGCCACGCGCAACCGAGAGGACGGCGAGGGTGCCGTGAAGCGCGGCGGCGTTGCCGTCTATATCGACGGCGACGGAAACATCACCAAAGGGCCCGCGCACATGATGGGCAAAAAGCCCAACGAAATCAAAAAGCAGCAACGCATAGGAGACGACCCCGTACCGGCCCAGGGCACCATATTCGGCAAAGACACGCAGCCGCCAAAATCAGTCACCCCCGAGCCTGAGCCCGCGCCAGCGCCAGAGCCGGAACCAGAGCCGGCAAAGCCTGAGCCGGCGCCGGCTGAGCCAGAGAAACCGGCCAGAAAAAAACGGGCCCGGCCGACGTTGCCTTCCGAGAAAAAGCTAATGGCCGACGCTGCTGAAGCCGGCTTGGATCCCGAAGGCGTGCTGGACCACGCGAGAGAGCAATACCGCGCGGAAAACGAAAAGTATCAGCTCAAACTAAAAATGAGAGCCGAGGTGCGCCGGTTGTTCCGGTCGTTCACCGGCAAGCCAATTCCAAGCGCCAGGTGGAAAGGTTGGGACAAGGACGAGTGGGAAAGCATACCAGGATACGACCAGATACAGGCGTCACTGTCCGCGTCGGGCAGCGAATACGTTACGGGGGGATTGTTATCGGACCAGGGAATCTATGGCAACGACGACACCAGGCGGGCCGCAACATATGTCAAGGGGCAAGGGTACGTCGGTGGGGAAACCGGCGACAACGGGCAACGAATACTGGACATCATTAACCCGCGTAAAGGGCTCCGGCCTCCCAACCGAGAAGAAATATACCGCAAAGCCCTGGACGACGCGTGGGACCTCCCTGGTATGCGAAAAGACGATTCCCCTGAGGACCCGTTCGGCGGCATTCTTCCTGGCGATGACGAGTATTCAGGGCGCGACTGGTCAGCGGAGGAGAGCAAAGGAAAACGCCGAAAACGTGCAAACGAAGCAAACGAAAAGCCCGGCCTATGGGCAAACATTCGAGCAAAGCGAAAGCGTGGAGAGCGGCGAGCACGCAAAGGCTCCGCTGATTACCCCGACAAGGACGCATTTCAGCAAGCGCAGGAAGCCGAAGGCGGAAAATACGATCACATAGATTTTACGCCGCCAAAGGGCGCCAGGGCGGCGGCAAACCGGTCCCTGGAAGTGCGAAAGAGCAAACCGGCAAGCCAGCGCGGAATGACTCCCGTAGGAATTGCAAGGGCGCGCGACCTCGCCAACGGCTCCAAGCTGTCTCCCGATACCGTCAGACGGATGAAGGCATTTTTCGACAGGCACCAAAAGGACAAGCAAGGCGCCGGATGGGATGAGCAAGGCGCCGGCTGGCAGGCCTGGCACGGCTGGGGCGGCGACTCAGGTTATGCGTGGGCGCGCAAAATTGTGCGCCAGATGGATGCCGCTGACGAAAAGTGAGGCGGCCAGTGGCAACCCTGTTCAATAGCCGAGCGGCGGCGCAAGTGGGAATCGAGCAAGCGCGAACACTCGCGCACGCCGACCGGATCGCGGACACAATTGATGCCCAGGTGGGGCGCGTTTGGGGGCGCATTTTGCGCTTGATGGCGGCCAGGCCTTTACCGCTCGATGCCACTGACAAAATCGCCGGCTGGCTGCGAGAGGTTTACTCGCTGACGTTACACCGGCTGGCGGACGGAATGGCGGGCATTGCTCGCGCCAGCCACGCCCGGACGACAAACACTTTGCTGGACGACACCCCACAAGCCGCACTAGCGGTTGCCCTATCACTGCGAGAGGCACGACAGCTGACAGAGCCGCAACGCAGGCAGGTGCAAGCTCAATTGTTTCCCGCGCTGCCTGCCGACCGCGTAACGCAAATCGTCATGCAACCGACTAACGGAATGACGTGGAATGCCCGAATCGCCCGCATCAGCGGGCTGGCGCCTCCCGAGCAACTGGCGGCGCTGGTGGTTCAGGGCATGAGCCAGGGGCAGACAGTGGACCGCATGGCCAGAATGATTTTGCCGAGCGTGCAAAGAGTCCGCACTTCCGCCCGCCGCATCGCTCGCACCGAGGGAATGCGCGTTGCCCATGAAGCGCGAATGACCGCATACGATGGGCTAGGGGATCTTGTCATCGGATATCAGATTCACGCAACAATGGACTGGCGAGTGCGCCCCCATCATGCCGCTCGCAACGGGACTATCTATTACCGAAACCCCGGCCCCGGCCAACCCTCCACCGCGCAAATGCCTCGGCCACCGCTTGAAGCCGACGGATCGGTTGCGCACAATTGCCGTTGCTATCTCACGCCCGTCTTGTCAGTGGATCCTGATATTGAGAACAACCCGGCGGCAAAAGCGCTGTTTACCGACAATGACCGAAAGCTAGTGCCCGATCCCGTCACCTATGCCGACTGGTTTGCCACCGCGTCGGACCAGGAGCGCCGGTGGGCTGTCGGTGCCCGCCGGCTGGCAACCGTTACTGCTCAGCTGAAACCCGGAGAGCAATTAACCTGGTCGCATTTTCTTGAACCGACCACCGGCGCGTTGCTTCCATTGCAGCGTTTGCAGGGAGAAACACAAAAACGACGACAAACCCGGATCGGACGGGTTGACGACGTTATTGCCCAGCGGCGCGAGCTGACGGTGCAAGCATCCCGGTTCGGTTACTTGATCCCTCCAGACGAATTGCCAGAACCAGAAACACCTCCGATCATTTCCCCGACGCCTCCCCCATCAACTCCGGCGCCGGCGCCTTCCAAATTGCCACCCCTCGTAAAAGCGCCCGTCAAGGCCAAGCCGGTTGCCCCAGCAAAACGGCGGAAACCGATAAAAAAACCAAAATCTAAGGCAAAGCCTGCTCAGCGGCGAAAGCAAAAATAATACAAGGCGCTTTAATGTCATCACGATACGCACGGCTAAGTTTGAAGATGCAAACCGTCACCGACGGTTTGCTGGGGGGGGATGAAAGCCCGTTTTCCGCAAACATGGTCACGGGCGAGTCGATCAACTTCCCCATCGTGGAAACCTGCAAGCCGACAAAAGTTTGCGCTCAAACTTGTTACGCCGCTTGTGGGCCGATCACATGGACGGCAAGCCTGAAAAAGCAAATGAGGGTGCGCAATTCGTGTATTGACAATCCGATTGCATTTGCGGAAAGGGTGATCCGTTTTCGCAAGGCGGATTACATCACTTGGAATGGGGCTGGCGACCTGTTCCTAGAGTCGATTGAGGCGTTGGATAGGGTGGCCGTCAGGCTACCATGGGTGCCAATTTGGGTCAGGACACGCATACCGCAAATGGCGGTCAGGGTTGTGCCCCGTCAGAATGTCTATGTTCATTTCTCTCTTGACCGTTACAGCCTGTCCCGCCGTGACGAGGTTTATGCGCTTGGGGGGATCCGGGCCAAGCACCACTTCAGTTACCAGTACGATAAAGATGAGAGCGGGCATTATCCTGACGGAATCAAGATTGTTTTTGGTCATGACTACAAGATGCCGGATGGAATTGATGGTCCTGAAATATGCCCACTCAATACGCTGGAAAGCATCGCCGACGCTTGCCGAACCTGTCGCCGCTGCTTTTGTTAAGGCGCTTTTGCATTCACTCGCCGATTGCCGTATCATTGGAAATATGAAGCGCGCAACAAAGGCCATTCGCGAATCCGTCATGTCCACCGCCTCGTTGCGGGTGGACAGGCAAGCGGGAATCATTCGTGATGTAAAAGTGTTGGGGTTGGTCAGCGAGAACGGCCGGCGCTACACTCCCGGCGCCGTCAAGGCGGCGGCGAAGCTATACGAAGGCATTCGCGTCAACGTGGACCACCCGGAAAAGGACGCCGAGCAACCGCGATCCGCATACGACCGCCTTGGCAGGCTGACTAACATTCGATACATTGAAGGCGAAGGGCTGTATGGCGACTTGCAAATTTTAATGACGCATCCGATGGCCCGGCGCATTTGCGAGGCCGCAGAGCGAATGCCGGACGCGTTTGGCCTCTCGCACAATGCTCAGGGTGAAGGCGAGGAAGGCAAGGACGGGGTATTCGTCGTGAGCAAAATCGTAGACGTGCGGCATGTGGACCTGGTTGCCGACCCCGCCACCACCAAGTCGTTATCTGAATCGAAGGGAGCCAAGATGCGCCGCAAAAAAACACGTGAGGCAATGGGAAAGCGGCTGAACTTCTCTGATTACGAGCGGCAAGTCGCTCAAATGTCGGATACAGAGATTTCTCACCATTTGCAAGATATCCTTGACACCCTGAAGCACGCCGACGCAATGGACCGCGCCAACAATACCGATGATGGTGGTTACTATCGGGACCAGGCGAGCGTTTTGCGAAAAGAACAGAACGCCAGGCGATCTGGTAAAAAGAGGCAACGGGAATCCATCGAGGGCGAAACGAAGGAGCTTGCCATGAACGATCAGCTACGAGAAGCGCTCGACTGTATGCGCGAAGCAATGAACAGAATGGAAGGTTATATTAAAGAGGCTTACGGCTCTGACGACTCCGAGAAAGATGCCATGGAGTCTGAAGGCGCGGATGAGCAAACCGAGGAAGCCAAGGACGAGGAAACGTCCGATACGGAAGAAGCGGAATACTCCGATTCCGAGAAGGACGAAGCCGATACCGAAGAAAGCGACGACAGCGACGAGGACGACAGCAAGAAGGGCGCAATGGAGAGCAAGCTGTCAAAGCTGGCCGTGGAAAACCGAGCCCTGAGAGCCCGCGAGCGCGTGCGCGAGCTGTGCGAGTCCGCTGGAGTCGCCCCCGACAAGGCATTGCTGGCCGACCTGGCAAATCTTCCGCACGACGCCGCAAAACGGACCGTGCAACGGTTGTCCCTGGCGAGCAAAGCCACCAAACCGCGATCGGCAGGGTATGCGATCCCTGAAGCAAAAACGCCCGGCATACCAGACGGAGAGGCCCTGTTCAACTGGCTTGCAAACTAAGGAGGTTACGCCATGTCATCCACTTTCGGCGGCTCGCGTTTTGTTCAGCCTACCCTTACTCGGACGGTGGTGTATCCGGCCAAGGGCGGCATAGTTATCAGCGTCGGCGACCTGTTGTATCTTGATACCGCTGATGGGTTCGCCAAGCCGCTCAGCGCCAAAACGGGAAGCGGCACAGTGAATACCGACCAGGTATTTGTTCATGATAATTTTGTCGGCGTTGCCCGGTCTGCGCGAATTGCGCTTCAGACCGCCGACGGAACCGTGACAGTAGAAACGGACTGCATTTACTCGGCTGATTGCGCGTCCAACACTTTTGCCCCCGGCGACCTGGTGACCGCATTTTCCAGCGGTGCAGCTGCCGCTGGAGCCATACAGGACCAAAAAGTTGACACCACCGCACTTGCGGCCGAAGCAATCGGCGTCGTGGTTGCTAATCACCCCACCGCTACGACTACAGTTAGGGTTCGCCTGTACGGCAAATCAGCGCGTCAAGTGTTCTAAGAAATCATTTTCAGGAGGTATGCCATGAATCCCTTGAAGATCCGCAGCCTGTATGAGTCTCGCGCCAAGCAAAGCAACGGGCGCTTGCGTTTTGTGTCGGAGATGCGCCAAGGGCTCGGGCTGTGCGACGCCAACGGCAACGAGCACAAGGACCTGGCGGGCAACCGGTTGCTGAAGGACCGCCGCTGGTTGCCTGAGCAATTGAGCCTGCAAGAGCTGGCCGAGGGAATCATCGGGCCCAGCTGGCGCAGCCTGTTTTCGCCAGACAACAACGCGTTGAGCAAATACCTCTCTGCGCGCAGCGTCATGGAAAACCGGTTCGGCGGGGACCCTCGGGCCCTGCTCGAAAATACCGGCGTGCCAATCGACCCGACTTCGTTTTTGAACATCAACGCATTTTCAAGCGTCGTTGGTGGGCTTATCGAGGTAAAGATTTTGGAGGCATTTCAAAATCCTGCCTTGATTGCCGACCGGCTTGCGCCAGCGACCCCGACAAAACTGAACGGACAAAAAATTATCGGGGTCAACCGAATCGGCGACCTTGCGAAAGAGCGAAAGCCTGGCGAGCCGCATCCTCGCGGGCAATTCAATGAGCGATGGGTGCAAACCCCCGAAACCGCCGAGTTTGCACTCGCAGTCGAGGTCACGAAAGAAGCGGTATTCTTCGACCTAACCGGTCAGATTCTCCAAAATGCCGCGCTGGTCGGCGAGGAAATCGCTTACCGCAAAGAGCTGCGAGTGATTGATGCGTTCATCGGCGTTACAAATACCTTTAATTATGGTGGCACGGCATACAACACGTATGTAACTTCCAGGACGCAAGGCTACCTGAACGACCATAGCAACCCGCTGAATGACTGGACAGCCATTCAGGCGACTATGCTGCTTGCTCAGCGCCAGCAGGACCCGCAGACTGCAAAGCGAATCCTGGTGAACATCGACACGGTTGTGGTAAACCCTGCCAAGGTTGCCACCGCCGCGCTCATCCTGTCGGCGACTCAGACCGAGCGCCGCACCGGCTCGGGATCGCCGGCGCAAACCGCGAGCAATCCGCTCAACGTCAGTGTTTCGCCAGGCGCCCCTTACACCGGGCTTGCTCAGATGACCTCACCGCTGATCGAGCAGCGTTGCACGGCTTCTGACGGGCTGAACCTCGCCCAAGCGAACGCCGACGAGTATTGGTGGGCGTTTGAGAAGGGAAAGTTTATGCAGTACATGCAAAACTACCCGCTCAGCGTCTCCCAGGCCGCGCCCAACACTTACGAGATGTTGGACCGTGGAATCGTCGCGGCGTATTTCGCCAACGAGCGGGGCGTACCAGCAATCATTTCTCCTTGGCACGTCGTCCGCAACAAAAACTAAGGGAGTTACTGATGCAGCCGTCTAAGGGCGCCATCAAGCGGGAGCCGGTCGAGGCGCAAGCCGCGCCGGCTCTGCGGCTTTACGAGGTCAAGCATCCCGCCTGCCCATTACGCCTGGTGCAAGCATACAACGCGGAAGAAGCACAAGCCCGATATCGGGAATGGTATGGGTTGCATGCCAGCCGGGCGCTAACCGTGAGCGAGGCGCCCCATGCCTACGCCAGCTGAAAACGTCGGAGCGGCGATCGAAAACATCGCAGCCCAAATACGCGAGATCACGGCCAACCCGAAGCCGGATTACTCCGTGAACGGTCAGTCGGTGAGCTGGTCGAGTTATCTGGACATGCTTACCCGGCAATTGGACGCCCTGCAAAAAGCGCAGCAAAACCTTGCCGGACCATACCAACGAATTACGAGGATTCGCGTATGAAAACCGCAATCATCAGCACGACAGCACCAGGGGATTCGACGATTATTGCCGCAATCTCAGAAAAACGCATCCGTGTGCTGGCTTACACCCTGTCCATTAGCAGCAACAGTCATATTCGCTGGAAATCCGGGGCAACTCCCATCAGCGGGGAAATGCACATGAGTGGCGGCTCAAGCATAGCGATACACCTGGGCGACCAATGGCCCGGCGGTGGGTTGCCCGTGCTGGTCACTGAGCCGGGGGAAGCATTGGTCCTGAATGTTGGCGGCGCGGTAACGGTCGGCGGGCATCTTACCTACGTGGAGTCTCTGGTCTAATGCGTCTGTCAGTCGGAGTTGCGCAAGCGCTGGCAACACGGGCCTCCCAGGGGCCTGCTGCAATTGCGTTATCCGAAAGGCAAACTAAAAAACTGATGCGTGCTGCCGTCTACCTGATGAACCAGCATCAGCAGCGACTAAACACACCGGCGCCTGCTGTCCGCCGTCGCGGACGAGTGCGGTATACTGGCGCAAGCGCTCCAGGCGAATACCCGCGCAAGCGCACAGGGTTCCTACAGGCAAACGTCTGGATGGAGCCACTGGACCCCATCCAGATTGCGCAGGAAGGGACAGTCCGGGTCGGCTTGCGGTCGAATGCCTTTTACGGTGCTGTCCTGGAGGTGAAATACAAGAGGCTCGGGCTGCGCCGTACACTGAAAGACCTGTTGCCGCAACTGAGAGCAATTGCCGGAGTGAGTTTGCGTTACACTGTGTCTGACAATTTACTTTACTAGGAGGGTTCGCAATGCCATCACTCGTATACAACTCAGCCGTCCGCGACGCCGCCATCGGCTCGATTGATTTTGACACCGATACGTTTAAGATGATGCTCGTAACATCTACTTACACGGCGAGCAAGACCCACAGCAAAAGGTCCGATATTACGAACGAAGTGAGCGGCACCGGTTACACCGCCGGCGGAAATGCGGCGGCTGCGACGGTGACAATTGATAACGTCAATAATAGGGTAGATGTTGCCTGGTCTATTACTTCATGGACTACTGCGACAATCACGGCCCGCGCTGGGGTGATTTACAAATCGAGAGGCGGTCTGGCATCTGCTGACGAGCTGGTCGGGTATGTCGATTTTGGCGCGGATGTCACTTCCACCGCCGGCACGTTTGCCGTGACTGTTTCCAGCCCGTTGCGATTCCAAAACTAATTACCGGCGGGGGAAACGATGGCCCTCGTTAGGTATTACAAATTTAACGGCAACCTCCTAGATTCATCCGGATACGGATTCGATTTAGGAACCCACTCTGGGTCGCCAGTATTCCAGACAGGCATATTGGGCCAAGGAGTAACGGGGACGCCCTCCCCGTTCACTCCGTATTGGGGAGCGATCGCCCAGGGTGCGCGCCAGAATTGCGTTTTAGCGACAAATTCGACGCAGGCAAATGGCTCTAGCTCCGGCTTCTCAATTACATTTTGGCTAAGAATAAACGATTACAATTACCCCTCCTCGATCCTGTCCCTGGAAGGCGTGGTAGGCATACCTGTCACGATAGATTACTTTTCCGGCAATCCTGTTCAACTTTACTTCAACTACGCGCAAGGGGTCGCGTCAGTAGAAGCACCATTCGGCGAATGGTTCTTCGTTCATTACTATCTTGACAATGACGGCTACCACTATATGTCCGTTAATGACGGAGCGCCGGTGCAAAACGGGTACAGCCCTGCCGTGGCATACGATACGCTGAGAGTCGGCAGCACCAATTCGTACACGCCTTTTGACGCCCAGCTAGACGAATTGCGAATTTTCAATTCGTTACTGACACCAGCGGAAGTGGACCAAATATACAACCTCGGCGCACCAAATGAATTAGCGGCGCCATCTGTAACTAATTACGCAGTACCATTGCGTCAGCACAAGCTAAACGGGAACCTAACAGCAAGCGCGGGAGGAATTGACGCAACCGCCACTTTTACAAATTTCAAAGGGTCGGGCCTATTTTCGGCCAGCTCTAATGCGATCGCACTGGAAGCGGACGGCGACAGCGTGCAAACGAGTGATGCGAGTTACGGAGGCAGCGCGACCTCTAGTGGGTCGTTTTCAATTTCATTCTGGCAACAAGTGACAGGCACGGATGGGGCGACTCAGTATCCGCAGTTTGAATGCGGGCCAGTAACCAGGTCGATCAATGCTGATGATGGGAATGACCCGTATGCCACCCAGTTTAATGGAAGCCAAATAGCAAACAGCATTTATGGAGCAAACGACCCGATCGGCCGGACGAGCGCATACGGGCTGTATGTGTACAATGACGACTATGAAAGATTTACAGCCTATTCTATAGATGCAAATAATGACGTATATGTAGTGGGGCAAGTAGCGTCTGGAAGGTCCGTAAACGATATTACAGGATGGATGTTTGATAACGGTACTAATGCTACTCCATGCACTACGTATGTGGACGAGGTGAGGTTTTACGAGGTCGCGCTAACCGGCCTGGATGCGGTGCAGCTGTGGAACAACGGCTTAGGAACCGAGGCATACGGGCTAAGTGCGACCGCGATTGGAGCGCTAGGGCCCGTATTCCCCCCGCGCCCTGCTGTTGTATCCGCAACAGGAAACGCAACTGGAGGATCGTCTGCTACCGGGGCATCTAATACAGTCAGTATTAGCTCTCTTGATGGAATCGCTGCGGGCGGGGCAACTCCCCTTGTTTCATTCCTGCCTATATTGATGCCTCCACCCAGCGCGGAGGGTACTGGTGACGGGATTACCAGCACTCATGCAAACGGGCTATTTGAGACTGTCGCGGTCGAGCAATTACTCGGGTCGGCAGATGGTCAGCAAAATGTAAGCCTTTCAATCTCTTTCGTCACGATAAACGTCAGACCCCAGCTAAATCAACCTGTTCACAATTACAAGTTTGATGTATCCCTTCAAGATTCCTATTCGACAAATACGCTCACTCAAGGGCCCATCCCCCCATTTCAAATAGGGGGGGGGATATCGTTTTCGGAAATCAATTACATTGCGTCTGGTTTGTTTGTGCCTGGCCTTGGAACATATGCCTTGCGCGGACTGGCTGATGGTTTTGTGAATCTACCCCTTGCACTAGGTTTTGCTACCGGGCCGACAGCTTGGGACAATACAGCTTATACGCAGCGGTCATACACATTTTCCATTTGGATTAGATATCCTATTTCCTTATTAGGAAACACAATAGGTGGATTGTATTACAATTCAAGTATAACAATCCTTTTTAATAGTGTTAGAATGTACTTTTCGCTACAACAAAACTCGGTAACGCCAACGTATTATATTGACTGGAATCCTACTCAGCCGGGAGGCGGGCTTCCTGTCGAACTTGCGTCCGGCACCATTCAACCTGGGCCGGTTGTCGTTCCGGCCTCCAATCAATCTGGAGGAGACTTCTTTCTTACTGTTTCGTATAACCATATTCTACAACAAGCAAGAGTAATAACAGGACAAAACGGGTCGCTAACTAGCGCATCAATTGTTTCAGTAAGCCCAAGCGATTCGAATTATGGCGCTCCGGGAGGCGCAATAGGATTAGTTGGTTCTGGTGGAATTGGCGCCCGAATAGGCGTGTATATAGACGACTTACGCGTCTACAATTACGCACTAAATGAATATGAAATAGAAAACATTTACAATAATGGGGCAGGAGACATAATTCCAGCTCAAGGGTTCGGTATCGGGGCATTTGACCCGGTTGCAATCTATTCGATTACGGGTTCGGCTTTTACGACTTATGGCGGGCCGCTCGAAACAGTAAACCTTGTCACTCTTGACGGTTCCGCAAGTGGCACAATCACCGCGACTACATCTGGAGCGCTTGCCACAGTAACCGTCACGCCGTTTGCAGCAAACGCCCAGGGCAACCCGTTTGGCCCATTTGCCACCTTGTCCGTGGTTCCTTTTGTCGGTTCGGCCTCCTACACTCCTTCTTCTAGCCTGCCGGCGCTGTTGATACGAACGCTCAGCGGAAGGGCTGCGGGCTCGGCAACCAGGTCTGGAGCGTTTGCGGCGGTATCCACTTCCTCGTTTGCAGGCTCCAGCATTGGGGGAGCCGGCGGCGCTGGTGGGCTGTCCACGGTGGTGTCGTCCGGCTTGAGCGGATCAGCGACGGCAGGCACCAACGCCGGCGGGCTCCTGGGCACGATACCCATATCGGCGGCGGGCGGGTCGGCAACCGGATCGGCGCTCACGTCTGGAGCGCTGGCGACAATTACCGTTTCGTCGGCAACCGGATCGGCAACGGGGTCGGCGCCAGCGTCCGGCGCTTTGCTCACCGTAACCCTGTCTAGTCTTGTCGGGTCGGCCGTCGGGTCGGCGCCCGCGTCTGGGGCGCTGGTCTCCGTGACTGTCAGCCCCTTGGCCGGCGTGGCCAGCAGCAACGCAACCACATCCGGCGCTATCGGCACAATTACCGTAAACGCTCTAGTGGGGTCTGCCGTCGGCATAGCGTCATTTGCTGGCAGTTTTACGTCCGTGAGCATTGGCGCGCCAGCCGGCGGCGTAAGTGGCACTGCCAGCATTTCCGGCGCCATGGCCAGCGTCAGTCTCACCCCCTCGGGCGGCGCGGCCAGCGGCAGCTCCCCCGCCGCCGGAAGCACCGGCACCGTTACGCTGTCGGCCCCTTTTGCCACAAGCACTGGCATAGGCAATGCCAGCGCTGCAGTCCCGACAATCACCGTTGTAACGTTTTCCGGGCTGGCTGTGGTGTCCGTCAGTCCGGCAAGCAATCTGCCCACAATCGCAATTTCCGAGGCGTCTGCGACTGCAACAGGACAGCTTATTGCCGAAGCATTCACCCCTGTCGCTGTGTCGTCCGCGCTTGGCGCAGCAATTCCAATCTCTGCGGCAAACGGCGCCCTCCCGATCGTAGCAATATCAGCGCCGGCAGGGGCTTCTATCGGCTCGGCAAGCGGGCAACCGGCGGGAGAAAGCGCATTCGTTCTGCCCGCATTGGGCTCGGCGACACCAGGGGCGGCCGTGGGCGGGCGCGCCAGCGTACACATTTACGATATTCCAGCGTTGGGCAGCTAATGACGTATTTTGTGGGAGATACCGCCAGGCTATACACCACGTTCAGGGACGTGGTGGGCACGCTCACCGACCCGTCATCCGTAACTTTGACGATGGAGTTCAACGGGACTTCTACGACTTATTCCACTGCTACCGGCATCAATCGTATCGGCCAAGGGTTATACAGGTTTGGGTATTTCCTTTCCACGCCTGGAACCGGACTATACCAGTGGCAGGGGACCGGAAGCGCAATGGGAAGCCGGTCGGGCACGTTGCGCGTGCTGTCATCTTCCGAGCGCCCTGCCGCCTTGCTACGGTGGGATCCTTCCGGCGACCATTCGGTATTTGACGGGTTGGAGCAAATCATTCTGACGCAACGCAATGGCGCCCAGCGAGTGATTGCGCGGGCTTTGCGCCTTCCATCCAATGCAGACCAGGCTATGGCAGGTAATGTTGCTGCATTTGGCGCCGTCGTCAACTGGAATGTGTGGCTCACTGATTGCCCCGACGCTCCGCAAATTAACAGCCTTATCACGGATTCGTATGGCAGGCGTTATCGGGTCAATCGCGTAACAAATTCCGTTTTGCGGTCGATGTGGGAAATCGAGACGACCGCCGATGCAGGAGAGCCGTTGTAATGGGCGTATTCGCAACAATCATAGCGGAGGCAAAAAACCGGTTACAAGCGCTGGGGATCCCTGTCGTCGTGCGCAAACGCGCGATCCTTCTGGAAGGCGACCGCCTCCCGTTGCTCATCGTCAGCCCGGCTCAAGAAGCGGTAAACCTGGAAGCATTTTCCGGCGTCGTTTGCTATGATTACGGGGTAAATGTTACCCTAATTAACGCAGGGAACCGGGTATATGAGCCTGATGTTTACACCTGGCTCGATTTACGCGAGCGAGTGCGCAACGAGCTTTACCAGGTGACGCTTTCCGGCGCGGTGTCTGTATTTGATACGATGATAGTGTTAAGCCCCGCGCTGGAAGTGGTTTCCGGAACGACGGGCAATTACGACGTGGCAGGAATGATAGTAACGTATCGGTCTATGGAGTCGAGAACCAGCTAACAGGAGGGTTTGCTATGCCGTTTTATCCAGGCAAATCGGGATCAATCAGTGTGAACGGTGCGCTTCAGCCTCTTACAGATTGGTCGATTGACGGCAAAACCGACGCAATCGACGTCACTAACTTTACGTCTGGTGGAGCACAAGAGTCTGAAGCGGGAATCTCATCAGTCGATATTACTGCCAGCGGTCCTTACGATGGCTCATCCGCTGCCCAGCCGGGGACCATATCAGCATTCATTCTCTCCACCGGCTCCGGCCCGTCTTACACCGTTCTTGCCCGCATTACGAGCGTTAAAGTGGACCTGAGCGTGAAAGACGTGGCGAAAATCAGTTATACCGCGCAAAGCACCGGACCGTTTAGCGTGAGCTTCTGATGCCATACGCGGGTAAAAGCGGCTTTCTGTCGATCGACGGGGTCAGCCTGCAACTGACCTCGTTTACGGTCGCGTCGCAAAACGAGCTGGAGGACGTGAGCAACGCGGACTCTGGCGCGTTCATGGTTACTGTGTCGCATATCAGTAGCTTTACGATATCGGCAGAAGGGTTCTGGTCGGGGAGCATCGGCCTGGTGGAAGGTGGCGCATACACGTTTGTCATGGCGGCCTCCGCATCTGGCCCATACATTACAGGCACAGCCACGATTCGCGAGCTTGAAGTTACCGTAGACGTCAAGGACGTGGCAAAGTTTCGGCTAACGGCTCAGTCTGAAGGTGAGTTTATTGCGCAAATCTAGGGGGCGAAATGGCAACAGTATCCGAGGCATTAGGGGCGCACGCGGCGCCGCACGAAATCACGCTCGGCGGGAAGGTATACAGATTCAGTCTAATAACACAAAAGGTAAAATCCGAGTTTGAGCGCTTTCTTGCCGGCGCGGCAATGAAAGCAATCGCAGATTACCGTGAGATATTAGGGGCTGATGGTTACCGGCTGTCACTCGACGGAATACGTCGGGATATTGCGTCAGGAGTGTACAGCTGGAATGGGCCCGTATTTGTCGATGCAATGGGCACCGTCGCAGGCGTCTCAAAATTGTTGTCTAGCGTATCGTATGACGTGGAGGCCAAGCGGCCATGCACCCCCGATGAAATTGTTGAGCTGACGACGGAATACGACGTTGAGTTGAAAACCATTTACCAAACGATAGTCGAAGAATCATTCCCCACCGTGCAAAAAAAAAGGATGGAGGCGAACCAGGCTCCGGAGAGCCTGTAACGCCGCCAAACGCGCTGGCCTTGTATGCGTCGCTGGTAGATACACCGTACCAGTTGAGCTGGTCGCAGATCGCAGAGCTGACGGATCGGCAAATTATCGAGGTGTATTACCGGGCAAGGGATAAAGAAGGGAATGCCTTGCCGTTGCCGGAGGAACATGATCGGGCTGAGCTGACGAAGGCGCAACAGCTGGAACGCGAGCGAGTGCAATACATGGCAATGGGTACAATGGTCGGTATTCCGCACGCAAAACTGGTCGAAGCCTGGGAGCGCAAAATGCAGGAGCGCGAACATGGCAGCTAGTGTGGAAATCGGAGCTGATGGAGCCGGCGGCGCGCCAAGTGGCGGGCTTGACGAGCTGATCCGCGCCTTGGCTCGGTACAGCTCGGGCCTGGAGCGCGTTGCGGCCGCGATAGGTGGCGCTTCCCCGTCGCAAGTTACACCGGCGCCACAGGCGGAGTTTCCGCCGGAGCGTTCTGCGCCTCCAAGAGAGAGCAGCCAGGCATTCCGGGCAATCGCAGAATGGTTTTCCCGAAATGCCCCTCGCGCAACTAGGGTAGCAAAAGCGCTGAGCGTTCAGCCCGGACAAGGTATGCGCAGGCCCGCCCCGCCTCGCGCGCCACAGCCACCGCCGGCACCGCTTGCTGTCACAAAACGCACTGAGGCAAACAAAAATACCGACGTGTTGCCGTCAATCGGCGACCGACTGGCAGGCTTTGCAAGCACGATCGCCAGCCGGCTTGGAATGCGCGCCGCCACTTCGCCAGCGGCGCCGACTCCCGAGCAATTGCCGACCCCGGCTTCTTCACAATCGTCAGCTATACCGCCTCCCTCTGAGGCCAGCAGTATGCTGGCAGACCTGATGCGGCAATTGGTTGAAATTGCTCAAGGAATTTCTCGAAAGATAGGCGTCGAATTCACCGCCGGATCCAGTCCGCCAGCGCAACCCGCACCCGCACCAGCGTCACCGCCAGAGGCGGCGCCTGCTGTTGCGCCTAAAGGCGCCTCGCTCAAGGCGAAAAAGCCGGCGGCAGGCGGTGGAATGATGGGAGCGGCGGGCGGCGCTATCGGCGGCGCGCTCGGCGGCCTGGCAGCCGGCCTCGGCGCTGCGATTGCGGCCCCGATTGCGTTTGCGGAAGTCGTGTCCGGCGTTGCCAGCCAGATCGCCGGCTTTATAAGTGCGATCAACCCTGGGCTAGTGCAAACGCTCGGCTTTGCCTTCCGCGACCTAACGGCGGTCGTCGGAATTGCCCTTCAGCCGATCCTCCAGGCAGCCGTCCCGATTATTCGCCAATTTACTAATGCGCTGCTTCCTCTGGCCAAAACGGTCGGCTCCACGTTGTCTGGTATTTTCGAAGCCCTGCAGCCGGCAATTGACGCGCTCACCGATACATTTTTTGTGATGGCCGCAATCCTCGATCCCATCGTACAGCTGGTGGGCGACGCGCTGGAGTTTTTGGCGCCAGTGTTCACCCTGCTGGCAAACATCGTCAAGCAAGTTTACGTCGCTCTCGGCTCAATGGTTGCCGCAATTGTCGGCGTCATTCGTGGCCTGTTTGGCGCAGTGGACGGCGACGGATTCAAAGACGTTATGCAAGGATTACAAGATGGACTAAAGATGCTGACGGCAGCGCTCATTCGCGGGCTTGGTTACATGCTGAAATTTTTTGGAAGCATCGCCGGCCTAAACGGAATGATTGACTTTTTGAAGAAAATGAACAAACCAAAGGAAAACGCCCAAGGCATAGCCGCCGCACAGAACGCGCAATTTACCAGCATTGAACAAGTGGGCAAATCAGCAGCGCTTGCCAGCGTCATTGCTACCGCAATCCCAGGTGGAAAAAAAGAAGAAAAAACAGATCAAGATTTTTTCCAGGGCATGATCGAGGAGCTGGAAGGAATCAAAGACAACGGCCCCTCGCTGATCGACGCAGTAAACTCGGTCGCTCCGGCAGTGGGAGATTACTTGTTGAAGCTGCCAGCGCAGATCGGAAAATCCGTGGCCGACGCCATCAGCAGCACGGCCGAAACCGTAGGCAAAGCCGCCTACGAAGCCAATCCGCTGAAATCCGCAGGCGAAGCCCTGGGCGACATGGCCGCATGGATGATTTACGGCAGCCCTAAGTAAGAGGATTCGCCCATGTCATTTCCATTCCTGGAGAGTATTCGGCAAACGACCTCGGCGCAATTCGCCATGGCGCAGTCGCGGGCAACTATTACGGGATTCTTGAACCCTGCCAGCGTAGACTTGCTGGACACTCTGACGACCATCATCGGCGGATGCGAGCCCCGAGGCGACGGCCGGCTGTCTCGCACCCTTCCGATTGCCCACCCGCAATATCCTTGGCTATTTGCGGAATCGGTGAGCGTGACAGGAATTGGATTCAATGAGCGACTAGACGCCGACCCTAACCTGGAAGCGCCCAGTTTGCTCACCTATGCGTCATACCAGCTGTACCGACTGGAAATCCAATTCAGTCCGCGCCCGTTTGCAGTCCTCAGTGACGACAGCATTGAGTTGCGCCCGTTGAATTACACGGACGACTCGGGGAACGCGGTCGCCACCACATACGCAAACGAGTACACACGGTTCACTGATTACGATGGGCAGCCGAGCGCCGAGTACATCACGGCGCAGCAAGGGCAGTTTGTGTTCCGGGCGGCGGGGGTTGCTGGGAACAACAACCCCGAAGGCGCGACCGTGCCTGGCCAGGTGCGTTTACTGCAAAACAAAAGCACAATCAAGTTCACGTGGTCGCAAGTACCGCTGTCGTACATTGAACCGACATTCCGCGACACCAGTTACATCGAGGACGCAATAGGGCACGTAAACCAGCTGGAATGGTATGGGTGGCCAGCCGGAACGCTATTATTTCTGGCGCCAACTTTCAGGCGATACGTCCCCGTAAATCCTGGGTTTAGCAACTGGTACGAAACGAGCGCGGTGTCAACGAACAAACTGGTCGATATCGAATTTACCTTCCAGCGGTTTGCCCCTCGCACCGACCCCGCGTTGCCGCCTCCGCCTCGCCCACAACACAAAGTAACAGCAGGCCACAACCTTTTGCCGTGGTTTGGGGCGGGCGGACAATATCACTATTACGCAGAATCAACCATTGGTGATCGGTCGCTGTATCCGTCGTTTCCCTTCCAGTTATTGTTCACGGATCCCGACGCATGAGCAAGTTTCCATTGCTACGCGCTGGCCAGGGCATGGAAATCACTCTGGCAGGCAATTGCATCGAGTTTTCCAGTACGGTTGCCCCGCCGATCGTTGCGGAAATTACGGGGACCTCCGGAACAAACGCGGCCGGCGCAACTAAATACACTTGGCGGGAAATGAGCGTAAATAAAACCGGAAGCGTTTACGAGCCGACCCGTGGAGGAAGGACCGGAACCGGTGCGGCCAATCCGGCATATGAGTTGAACGATGCACCAGCAGAAGCGGGAACAATCGTTTTGCTGCGAGTGAGAGGGAGCGGCACCGAATCACAGGGCCAGGCTGTTTACGAGTTTTCCCTGGGCGGAGGCGGAACGACCGTAAAGGTTGTGCGCGTCATCGCCGACTGGTCAGCGTTTCCCCAATATACGCCAGTGCAAGTGACAGGGATTGGGTGGTTGTATTTTGCGTACGTCCTTAGTGACTTGGGGGGAGCATATAGCGTTGATGCGTGGGTATTGCCGACGGCGGGCGAGACCCCAGGCGCTTTACGCTCTACAGTTTTGCGCGACCTCGGAGATTACATCGGAGTGCAAACATCAATCAATTACCTTGAAAAACCGATATTTTTGGTGCCAAATACATATCTGGCAACATATATTCCATACTCGTTTACATGCGGAGACAACGGCCTGGAAATCACGTACCAGCAATTGCGAATACCGAATGCGATATCCTTGGGGTTCGTTAGTCCATGATCGAGCCTTTGCCACAATATATTCCGTGCGCAAACTGTTGCAGCAAATGCTGCCATGGGATTGACTTGCCCGACTCGCTGACGGCGACGTTTTTGGATGACGACGGCACATTGCCCTGCCTGAACAATTACAGCATCAATCTGCTGAACAGAACCCTTGCGCCTGGAGCGCCAATGGGGCAAGTGGTGGAGCCTGCTTGGTTTTTCCCCATCCGCTCTGGCTGGGGGCAATTTACAAATGTGCGCAACAGCTGGCACTATATTCATTGGGGGAAACACGCGGAATTTAAGTCGTATCGACGATGGGTGCAACTGAATCCCTATGACATCGAAAATGATTACTGGGACGACGCCAGCCTTGACCTCTCATCTATTCCTTACTGGGCTAGTGTTTTTGCGGACGCGTCGCCTCATCCGCCGCGCAATCAAGGAACTTGGCAAATAGGCAACTGCATTGGCCAAGCATTATATGACCAATCGCTGTCCGGGGTATACGCTCCTATTCCATCGACAACCGCATATAGCAGAACAGCAGTAAACCTAGAAATATCATGCACTAGCAATTACTCGCACAGCAATCCAGCAATCAATATGCAGACATATCGAACAATTGGCGTTGTTTGTGAAATACAAATGCCGGCATATCTTTTGAATCCCCGAGAAGATTACAGATTTTTCAAAATTGTCACCAACCAGCTGTATGTTAATGAAATTATATCACTCACATGCGAACCGTTTTTGCTTGAGTTTTCGCTGAATATACCGGAATACTGGTCATACACCAACGTACTAGGGGAGACGACGCGATCCACTATTGGCGCAACCGGCGCAGGCGTAATTCGGGTGGTGGTCACTGAATGAAACCGTGTAAACACATCGAAGCAAACAGCGCTTGCAGAGTCTGCTGGCTGTATGACCACGACCCTAGATACCGCGCGCAATGGGGAGGCGGAGAAACCATTCCGTGCGCCAGCTCATTTCAGGAGCAGCGGCGCCAAGCAATCCTGGAAATCAAAAGGCGCGCTCAGGCCCCTTGCCGATATTTGGGCGAAGTGATGCAACCGACAGCCGCGTGCGGGTGCGGGCCATTGCATCAGTGTATAATCCATGGGCAATGCGTGCGCGCGGGAAACAACAACCAATGGAAATCATGTTCGACTTGTAACGATTACAAAACATAGTCAGCGAGGCGATGATGGAAATTCTCACGTTACTGCGAGAGTTTGGTTTGCCAACCATGTTACTGCTGTGCGGAAGTTACGCCACCTGGCAGGGAGCGCAATGGGTGGCCAGCCGCGTCATCATTCCGCTGCAGGATCGGCACTTTGCCTTTCTGTCTCATTTGCAAAAACATTTGGACACAATGAGCGCGACACAAGCGCAATTAGTAAATGACTTGCGTCGGTTATCCGAAACCGTAGAGGCGCTGGAGCAACGCATGGCAACCTGGGAGTCGCGGCGCTAACCTTCCGGGGGGCACGCAATGAATACATGGTCAATCGAGCGAACAGACAAGCACGCACACCGAATACAGTATCGGATGCCCAGGTCCTCCGGGGTGTGCCGCTTGCTTGTGCTCAGTGACCTGCATTGGGATTCGGCATGGTGCCGGCGGGACGTTCTGCAGCGAGACCTTGAGCAAGCGCTTGAGACAAATACGCCGGTGCTTATTGCGGGCGACCTGTACGATGCAATGCAAGGCAAATGGGACCCGCGAAAGTCTCAGGATCAGCTCAGGCCGGAGCATCGGGGAGGAAATTACCTCGACAGCCTGGTAAACACGTCGGTTGAATGGTTCGCTCCGTATGCGCGCGTGCTGGCGCTGGTAGGCCAGGGGAACCACGAGACCAGTATTCAGACCAAGCACGAAACCAACCTGCTAGAGCGCTTCGTAGCGCTAATGCGGGCACAACATGGAAGCCCGATTGAGCTCGGAGGTTATTGGGGGTATTTGCTAATTCAGATTTGGAATCTGTGCGGCAATTCAGCGACAAAAACGTTGCACTACCATCATGGGTATGGCGGAGGCGGAGAGGTCACGCGAGGACTGATCGACCAGTCGCGCACGCGTTCACAATATGACGGGGACGTATTTGTATCCGGGCATATTCATCGAAGAAACTCAGACGAAAATATCATTACCCGCGTGACAGACAGGGGAAAAGTTTATACAGTTCAGCAATTGTTCCTTCGGTGCGGAGCATACAAAGAGGAGGAATCGGGCTGGCATGTCGAAAAGGGAAGGGCTGGCAGGCCGATCGGTGGGTGGTGGGTGGAGTTTGCCTGCCGGAAGGCGACCAACCAGGCATTCGACGTGCAAACCATGAGGGCATATTCGACATGATTACATTGTATTTTTTATGTGTGGTGCTCAACGCAGACCCGCTAGTCCAGTTGCCGCCGACGGTGCAAGCGAAGCCTGGCAGGCTGGTACAAATTGCCGCAAAAAGCGAGCAAAAGCTAGTGAAATGGTTTTTGATCGGCGAGGATGCCGACCTGATTGTGATGGAGTCGAGTAAATCTGCGATATTCAGCGCCAGCAACGCGGGAGAATACCGGGTGCTCGCCTGGGTAGCCTCCGGGGACGTTCCTTCCGATGCTGCCGTTTGCGTCATTCGGGTGGGCGAATCTCCAGCGCCGGCGCCCATCGACCCGTTGCAATCGGCGCTTCAAGGGATTTATGGGGGCATTCAGGATTCCCAAAAAAACGAACAACGACAGACATTGGCAAAAGTATATCGGCAAGCAGCGAAAGCGGCCGGCGACCCGCAGTGGAGGACCGCCGGCGAGTTATACAATGCCATTCGAGGGATATCGGTAAAATCTCTTCCGGACGACGCGTTGCGGCCCATTCGGGACCGGCTGGGTGACGAGGTCGCTACCATTTTGCCGACAGAACCCGGAGCCCCGCTCACAGAAGAAATCCGGCAAAAAGCAGTGAACTTCTACCAGCGCGCGGCGAATATCCTGGAGAGCTTGCGATGAGCGACGATTCCTTGTACACGCCAGGATGGGTGCAAGACCCGGAAGCGGTTGCCGCCGTTGTGGGTGCTCAGCCGCAACCGTATTTCTCGATGACAGACGCGGCCGATCGGGAGACGATTCCCCCGGCCGTTTTTCTATGGCAAGCCCGAGAGAAGCTAACCGGGCAACCCTGGCCGTCGCGCAACCAGGGCCGAGTCGGATCGTGCGTCTCGTTTGGAACAGCGGCAGCAATTGAGGCAACAATGGCGGCGGAAGTGCTCGCCGGCGAGCCGGAAAGTATCCGCGACCTGTGCCAAGAGGTAATTTACGCAGGCAGCCGAGTAGAGGTTGGCGGCGGAAGGCTGGGCGGAAGCGACGGGTCGATCGGTGCCTGGGCGGCGGAGTTTGTTCGGCGCTGGGGCGTGCTGGACCGAGCGGTGTATGGCAAATACGACCTGAGCCGATACGACGAGACGCGTTGCCGCAATTGGGGCAAAACCGGAGTACCGGATGACCTGGAGCCCGAGGTTCGCAAATACCCGGTAAAATCTATCACCATGGTAAAAACCTGGCGCGAAGCGAAGGAAGCGCTCGCCTCGGGATACGGCATTTCGGTATGCAGCACGGTCGGGTTTACGATGAAGCGAGACAGCGAAGGGTTCGCAAGCCCGTCCGGAAGGTGGGCGCATTGCATGGCCCTCTTGGGGTACCAGGAAGGCAAACGCGAGGGTGGGTGGATCTGTAATTCATGGGGACCTGACGCGCATACCGGTCCGCTGGGCTCGGGAAATCCTCCCCCTTGCGGATTTTGGGCTGATGCTTCAGTGATTGAAAAAATGCTGAGGATGGAGGACAGCTGGGCATTCTCGGCATTGCAGGGTTTTCCAGCTCGCCGGCTGAATTGGTACGTCTAGGAGTCACTATGCTTACACCGTATCCGACGGACTTTCCCCGAGAGGGCCTGAACATATTGCTGCAAGCAGTACGAGGACAATTCCCGAATACTCCGGAGCTCGCCCACGTTTGCTGGAACGTGGCAGGGTTCGCGCTTGGCAAAACGCTCGGCGGCGGTCCCATCGTCGCAGGGAATCATAACGTCAGCGATGAGGACGTATTGATTGACGCCTTGAACCACGATGCGCCGGAAGGGGTATCGGAAGGGTTGTTCCCCTGGGCCCTAGTGCTGGATATCGCTTTGCGCATATTGCTCAAGCACCTAAACCGAAGCAGTCTATAAGTCTGGAATACTTTTGCCGTACCCTCCAGAGAATTACAGACAGCGCACCTAAACCGGTGCGCTGTAGTGGTATTCACTGTCTGAAATACTTCCAGACAACAAAAAATTTTTTTTTTGGATTTTTCAAAAATGTTTTTCAGGGTATTTTAGACAACGCAACCCATGGCCAGAAAACAGTTTAACGCGCTGTCTGTAATTCCACAGCACCATAGAATTTTCCGTTTTAGAATTACAAACAAATAAAAGAGTTGACAAAGTTTTCGACATAGCGTAAAATTAACCTTGTCAGCGGATGATCGCTGATTCACCTTTCAGGACAGGAGCCTTGCCATGACCTTTTCCGCCAAGTGCCTCGCTCTCGCTTCCGCTCAATGCCTTATGCTCAGCTCGAAAGAGCTGTGCCTTTCTGACGCCAAGCGCCTTTACGAAGCCGGACGAATTGATGACGCGCTGGCAAGGCTAGAAAAGGGGGCGCGTTACGCCTGGGGGTTTAATCGCCCCGATGGGTGGAATGGATGATTGCCCGCTGACGAGGCCCCGGGGCGCCGGGCCGAAACGGGCGCAAGCCCGTCCGGGATGCAAAACAGGACAGGATAGGATAGGAGACTGGACATGGAACAGATCGAGTTGATACCCGGAAAGTTTTACATCATCGACCTGTGCATTTGTGGCCCGGATGCCGCCTTTGCCGGTCCTTACAACACTTCTGCCGAAGCAGTAGCCGACCATACCAGGC
>Ga0194130_10001298_pt1 | contig 40887 bp, 35 predicted proteins | sample TA2KigsurfametaG_FD_160084 | JGI IMG/M metagenome (GOLD analysis project Ga0194130, IMG submission 160084) | Freshwater microbial communities from Lake Tanganyika, Tanzania - TA2015050 Kigoma 12 surface | ecosystem: Environmental > Aquatic > Freshwater > Lake | place: Tanzania: Lake Tanganyika...
CTTTGTAATAGAGGATTAGCACAATTAAGAGAATTAGACCCACATACAAAACTTTCAGAATATCCATTCGATGACAAATTGACTTCTGAACTATTGTGTAGGGGTGATGTGTTGGGTTTGACACAAAGTGAAAGTCGAACAATGAGAAAAACTATTCTTGCTTTACAACCCAAAAATATGTATGATGTTGCATTGGCTTTGGCATTGATTAGGCCGGCAGCAGCAGATGGTGGTAGAAAGGCGAGTTATTTTAGAGATGGAAAAGCTATGTTTGTTTATGATGAAGATGCACTAACATTTATATCATCCGCAATAGGGTGTAGTTTATCAGATGCGGATAGATACCGAAGAGGATTTGCTAATTTAAGGGCTGATATAATAAAAGAATTTAAACAAAAATGTAATAGTGAAAGTGTATTAAAAGAATTATCACACCTTCGTAAATATTCATTTGCTAAAGGACATTCAATTGCTTATGGGCAAATGGTATGGGCATTGGCGTACCACAAAGCAAGAAGGCCTAAAGAATTTTGGAGGGCAACACTCAAACACAATCAATCATCATATAAAAAGTGGGTTCACAAAAGGGAAGCTATAATGAATGGTGTGGAAATACAAAATGAAGAAAGAGGAAGTATATATGACCAATTTATAAAAACGGGTTGGTGGGATAGTAAAGAGTTCTTACCAAAATTGGGTAGTGGTGAGCATGAAAACCAGTTTTATTTCAACGGAATAGTAGCAAATTTTCGTAAATTAAACCGATATGGTAAAAGTTGCGTATTGATGACAATAGGTACAGGAAACGGAGAATATATTGATTTAATTATTAATAAAAAATATCCTTTTGGATATTATGGTTGTATAGAGGGGTGGGGTTGGAAAAAAGAACAATTTAATTCATCTTTTATAGAGGTGCAAGAATTTAAACCCTATAATTTACATGGTTCAGTAGAGCATACACTTGAAAGATTTTTATAAATACACAAAATTTGGTAATATCAAATATTTGTAGTATATTTGGTTTGTGTTAAGTAGCAATGATAAAAATAAGGTAATTACTACCCTTACGAATATATTAGGTAGTGGCATAACCCTAAAAGGGAACGAAACAGCATTTTACTGTCCTTTTTGTAATCACCACAAACCAAAACTACAAGTAAATACAGAATCTCAAAAGTGGCATTGTTGGAATTGTAATAGTGGTGGTAAAAAACTTACATCTTTACTTCGTAAGTTAGATGTGGATAGACAAACTATATCCGTTATAAGAGAAATCTATGGAGATAGTAATTGGACACCACAGCAAGAAGATGCCGAAACAAAGGTATTTATATCACTTCCAAAAGAATTTATTTCATTAGTAGAAGAACCAAAAGGATTTAATCCTGAATATAAACATGCTATACATTATCTTACACAAAGGGGTATTGGATTAAAAGATATTATTAAACATAATATTGGTTATTGTAAAGAGGGATTATATGCTCGTAGAATAATTATTCCATCATATAATTCCGATGGTTCGTTAAACTATTTTGTTTCTCGTTCTTATTACGAAGATGAGAAAATGAAATATAAAAATCCCCCAATCAGTAAAAATATAATATGTTTTGAATCACAGGTAAATTGGAATGAACCAATTATATTATGTGAAGGGGTATTTGATGCTATTACAATTAAAAGAAATGCTATTCCACTTTTAGGTAAGTTTCCATCTAAACAATTAGTTGAGAAAATTTTTATGAGTGGTGTTAGTGATATTGTTATTTCATTAGATAATGATGCAATTAACGAAGCACTTAAAGCAGCTGATTATTTTAGAAAGAATGGAATCAATGTAAAAATGATGCACCTTAAAGATAAAGATGCAGCTGATATGGGATACGAAAAATTTTATGAAGAACTAAACAAAACCAAAGAGTTTTCATCTGAAGATTTACTATTAAACAAAATAAATTCATTATGAGTTTAAAAAGAATTTACCATATTGCCGATATACACATCCGTAACGTACAAAGACATAAAGAATATCGACTAGTCTTTGAAAAGATGTTTGAAGAAATTCGTAAAAGAGGAACGGAAGATTCAATCATTTATTTAGCCGGTGATATTGCACATGCTAAGTTAGAATTATCTCCTGAATTAGTTAGAGAGATTAGCTGGTTATTTACCGAATGTTCTAAACATTGTGAAACAATACTGATAGCAGGTAACCACGATTGTAATATGAATAATTCAGATAGGTTAGATGTACTATCTCCTATTGTAGAGGCTTTAAACTTACCAAATTTCAATTATCTTAAAGATACGCAAGTATATACCACAGGTGGTGTAGATTTCGCTGTATTTAGTATATTTGATGATAAAAAGAACTGGCCTAAAGCAGAAACTTTATTTGGAAACAAAAAGATTGCATTATTTCACGGACCAGTTGATAATTCACAAACGGATATTGGATATGTAGTAAGTAGTAGACATTTCACAACCGATATGTTTGATGGATATGATTTAGCCCTATTAGGCGATATTCATAGGAGACAAGAAATGATTTCACCAAGCGGTTGTAAAGTAGTTTATGCCGGTTCATTAGTTCAACAAAACTTTGGTGAGAGTTTAAATGGACACGGATTATTAGTTTGGGATGTTCCATCTTTAAAATACGAAGCAATTGATATTCCAAACGATTATGGATATTATACATTGGATGTAGATAATGGTATAGTGCCGGTTGTAACCGATATGCCAAAGTATCCACGTTTAAGAGTTCGTTTATCTAATACCGATACGGCTGATACAAAGAAAGTAATTACTCAAATTAAAATGAGATACGGAGTTGATGATTTTACAATTATCAGAACCGATTCGTTCAATAAACAAAAGACAGGAAATAGATTAAACAAATTAGATTTTGAAGATATATCTGATATCAACTACCAAAATACTTTGATAAAGGATTATGTTCAAAGAATGATGCCATTTACAACCACTACGGACTTAGATGGTTTAGAAGTAATCAATAGAGATATTAATAGTAGAATAGTACAAGAGGAAGTACATAGAAACATACATTGGAAACCGATAAAGTTTACATTCAGTAATATGTTTTCTTATGGTGAGAATAATAAAATCGATTTCGCAAAAGTAGGAGGATTAATGGGATTATTCGCACCAAACGCTAGTGGTAAATCATCCCTATTCGATGCTATCTCCTTTTGTTTGTTTGATAAGTGTAGTAGAGCATTTAAAGCTACTCACATTATGAACAATCGTAAATCGGATTTCCAATGCCAGTTACATTTCCAAGTTAATGGTATGGATTACTTCATTAAGAGAACTGCTAAAACAATAAACAAAGGAAAGAACGTAAAGGTAGATGTACAATTTTGGAAAGAAGAAGGTGGATTAGTTACATCTCTAAATGGAACGGAAAGAAGGGATACAAATCAAGTCATTGAACAATATGTTGGTAAGTACGAAGATTTTGTACTAACTGCTTTATCTTTGCAGGGAAATAATGCTTTATTTATTGATAAATCCCAAAGTGAACGTAAAGACCTTTTAGCACAATTTATGGGGTTAAATATATTTGATAAATTATATGAAACAGCTGCAGAAGATATTAAGGAAGTAGCAGTACTAATCAAAAATTTTAAGAAAACCGACTTTACGACTGAATTGGCTGAAAAGGGATTAGAGAAGCAATCTAAAAAATCTGAATTAAGAGGTAAAGAAAAAGAATTAGAATCTAAATCAAAAGATGTAGAAGATTTAACAAATCGGATATTTGGATTGACAAAAGAATTGGTTTTGGTTGATGCTAATTTGGATTTAGAAAACTTAGAAAAGAAAAAGAACCAAATTGGGGTTGATACGTTACACGTTCTTGCTGAAGAAAAATCAAAGAAAGCCAAATTAGATGAATATACTCAATCTATTTCCGAAATATCACAATCGATTGAAGAACACAAAACCATTAATGGTAAGCCGATTGAAGATGCTAAAAGGGAATGGGATGAATATAAAAGTGAAATAAATGAAACGGAACATCAAATTCAGTTATTAGAACAATCTTTAGAATCCAATAGAGAAAAACTTTCACATTTGGAAAAGCACGAATATGACCCAAATTGTAAGTTTTGTATGAATAACGTATTTGTAAAAGATGCGTTAGAAACAAAATCTAAAGTTAAAGAGCAAGAAGATAAATTATCTGAATTAGGAAATAAACACCAATCAATAATTCAACAAGCATCTTATATAGCAGATGTAGAAGAACAGTGGGATGAGTTAGTTGAGTTAAAAGCTAAATATCAAAAAGCAATTGTAATCAAAGAAAAAACAATTGCGGAATTAAAAGGGTTCGAAACTCAACAACAATTATACAATACTCAATTAGAGCAGGTAAATACAGATATTCAAAAATATCACGACAACGAAGATACTATTAAGCGTAATAAGCAAATAGAATCTATGATTGCCGGATTGAATAGAACTAAAGGAGAAATTGAATCAGAAGTAAAAACACTAAACAAACAAATATCCGATTTAAATAGCTCTATTACTCAAATACAATCGTTTATAGACAATGTAAAGGATAAGATGGATGAAGTTAAGGATTTGGAAGAAAAGAGTCGCCTATACACTTATTATATCGATGCGGTGAAGCGTGATGGAGTACCATATGAACTAATTTCTAAAGCAATGCCTGTTATTGAAAATGAAATAAATAATATATTAGGACAGGTTGTAGATTTTAGTATTGTAATGGATATCGATGGTAAATCAATTAACGCAAAGATTGTTTATGAAGACCAAGAATGGCCATTAGAGATGTGTAGTGGTATGGAGAAGTTTGTAAGCGGATTAGCTATTAGAGTGGCTCTAATTAATATATGTAATCTACCCCGTCCAAACTTTTTAGTAATTGATGAAGGATTTGGAACGTTGGATGCAAATAACTTATCATCTTTATTTATGATGATGCAATATTTAAAAACTCAGTTCGATTTTATTTGGATGATTTCTCACTTAGAACAAATGAGAGATATCGTAGATGGATTGATAGAAATAAAGAAAGTAGATGGGTTTAGTAAGATTGATTTTTAACAACCTTATCAGCTCTTAACACACTCGCTTGAGGTTTAATAACACCAACGTGTTTTTTAATTAAATTTTCAACTAAACTTCCCATCTTAAACCCATGTTCTTCACAATAATTTTTGAGAAGTTCGTGGGTTTCTTTTTTTATTTGCAACATTGCATATTTCATAACTTTATATTTCTTTAGTTTTCATTAGTTTTCTTTATATAAATATGAAGATAATATTTTTTTGAAATATTTATCTTTGTAACCTGAAAAATATAAAATGGCAATTCTAAAGAAATCCCTTTTTGATGAGAGTTTAGAAACAATTAATGTTTTAGTTAACGATACTGACCCAAATAGCGAATATTTCAAAATAACTGAACTTCCCGATACATTTACGGGTGGTAAAAACGCATTTCTTATTCAAGGTTCACCAGAATTAGTTGCTGATACTATTGTAAAAATTCAAATTAGAGATTCCCAAGGTAGAATAATTTATCACGAGCCAGGCGAAGGTATTCCAGAATATTTTGAGGGAACTTCTAAAGTAGTTGCCGTTTACATATATCCCGATACCGCGTTTGGCCCATGTACAATTACCATATTGGGTGAATTGAGTGAATACGTTTCAAATGGAGTAAGAGTGCCAGTTCCTGAAAATTGGAAGGATACTTATAATATAAAATGGGAAAAGCAAATAAATGTAAATCCAATTTTAGCAAATACATCTAAGATAAGATTTTATCGTAGACCGAAAATCGATATAACAGAATCAGTACTTCCAATTTTTAATAGAAGTGTAAACCGATTAACAGTATCTGGCTCAGTAAATGGTACACCAATTATACCATCAGCTGGTGAAGATTATAGAACGTTTAAAGGAGTTTTACAATACGAATTATCATTAAATGGATTATCTCAATTTTCCGAATCAATGGAAAGAGAGATTATAGAAATAAGTGGCCCTGGTTTTCAAAAAATATATTTACCAACTATAACTGATGTTACAACAAATAAAAAAGCATTTGTTAATACACCACATTATATAACGGGTTCATCTTTACCAAATTACTATTCAGTTACCGCATTTACTTCCGCATCATATACAATGTCATACGATGCAGAAGTAACATTGACTGATTCGGCAATAAATTCATCATTTGCTACTATAAACATTACTGATTTAGAAACATTTAGTGGTGATGTTAATAGAATCAAAGTTTATGCAAGTTCAAAAAATGATTTAGGAGATTTTCAGTTATTAGAAGATGTTCAGTTAGAAAGTAATGAGTTATTACTAACATCATCATTTGCAAATCAGTTAAACGTTAGAACTGGTTTATTCACTAACGCTATATTATCATCATTTTGGACATCATCCGCAATAGAATCAGATGTAAATCTTAGTGTAGATAACACAACGCTTTTAAAATCAGTTTTATTAACACCACAAAGTGATTATAGTTCATCGGTTGGATTATTTAAGTTTTATAATAAAGAATCAATAAACTTTACAAAGAACACAGAATATCAATTAGATTTTACACCATTGTTATCCGAAGCAGCTGATACTTTTGGTGGTATCGAAGTTTATATGAGTGGTTCTGCATTTACTGCAACATCACTACAAACAAACTATGGTAAAAAAATTGGAGAGTTAACAACAAACACTCAATTTAGAAAATACGATAAACAACAAATAAATTTTAAACCGGATGCAGATGGAGTTGGTAATTTAGTATATGTTGTAAAAGGTGGGGTGTGGCATATAAGTGATATAAGTTTAAGAGCCGCACAAGAATCATCTTTTTCACCAAACGAAATTACACTAACTGTAAATGTACCAGTTAAAATTAATAACGAAACATTTGATTTTAAATTTGAACTATACGATATTAACAATAATTTTGTTCCCGTATTATTAGAAAAAGAATTTACTTTTACTGGCGGTAACGATGTAAGTGTTAGACGTGATTTACAATTAAATGTTTCTAATAATTCGTTTAACTTTTCAACCGCATCCGCCTTTCCACAATTCATAACAATCGATTTTACAAAAACAGGTTTGACAGGCTCAGTTACATTTGAATCACAATCGGTTGATGTGCTTGGAAACTTAATTACAGGTACACCAAAGCCTGGAACATTAGAAGAAGTAGATGTTGATACGAGAAAATTATTTTTAGCAGAATTTACAGGTTCTTCTGCTTTAGGAGTAACTGTTGGAGCAATTTCATATACGGCTAGTTGTGAAGATATTAATAGATACTTTACAATATTTAGAATAGAGCAAGGTGCACCTGCTAAATTATTTTTTGCAACCGCAGATAAAAATAATTTTGTATTTGACCCGGATGATAGATACAAATCAGATATAGCAGATGATTTTATTGATATTCGTTTAGTAAGACAAAATTTACCAGCTTCTGTAGATGAAGGATTTAATATAACATCTGGCTCCGAAGTTGGAGTTCCGCCAAAATTAATTGAAGTAGAAACAATTGGTAATGCAACTGTTTATAGATTGCATGTTACATCATCTACATATCAATCGGGAAGTGGTGGATATGTTTATGATATTGGGCAATCACATTATGATTTTACATACGATAGTGTTGATGGTGAATTTACATCATCTGTAACAATTGATGCAGTATCAAAAGGAGATAAAGGTAAGGGATTAATTGCAACATCAGATAGAAATCAGTTCTTTTATAAGATGACCGATTTATCACCTACACCATCTTCACAAACAGCAACGATATTAGTTAAAAGATTAAATTTAGGTAGTTTAAGTAATACCATTACATTCGCAAAAACAGGTAGTGGACCGGATTTGACTACAGTTTCACAGAATGTTGGAAATGGAGTTGCACAATTTAGTGTCAATACTTCAGCTTATCAATTCGAGATGGGTGAAACAAAATATGTGTTTCAAGCTACTGATTTAAATGGTGTAGTATATAATGATGAAATTAGTTTAGCAACAGTTATTGCAGAATCACAAATATCAGTAAACTTAACGAATGAGAACGTAACGTTGCCAGCCCGTTCAACCGGGTTTGTAGAAAGTGGCTCATTTGTATTGACAAGCGGTTCGGTAAGTGTTAAAGTTGGTGGAGAAGATATTGTAAGGCAAGAAGGTTTATCTTTAACCAATAGATTTGATGTAATTTCAGTTACAGGTTCAAATTGTACACCAAATGGAGGACAAGGTTCTAATCCATCTAATGCGACATATAGTATTACTGACCTAACCGCTGATAGTGGTTCTTTATCAATATTAGTAAGATATAAGGATGGTAGAGGTTCAACAACTGATATAACAAAGATTGTAACTTATTCAAAAGCAAAAGCAGCGGCACCTGTATTAACATTTGTAATTGAAAATAATAATCAATCTACTGATGCTAAATCGACTGGAGAGCAAATAACATCTTTTTCCAATTCAACATTATCAGTTAAAGAGCAATACAATGGAAGTACATCAACACTAACATTATCATCTGCTCCAACAATAAATAGTAGCTCTGCGTTTCCTAATATAACTAAAACCACTACCAATCTATCTTACCCAACATTGGCTACTGCAACTGATTCGGTTGAGTTATCAATTACTGGGTCTGTTAATGATTCAGAAGTAATAAGCAGACAGGTATTTGGTAACGTTTCTTTAACAAAAGTAAAAAAGGCTGCACCACTTCTATTAATATCTACTACAAACAAAGCACAATCTGTTTCAGCAAAATCAACGGGTACACAAATTGATGCTTTTGTAAATTCAACTGTGACTGTTTCTCAAACATATAATGGCTCTACAACTAATTTGCCTTTAACACTATTAAGTGGTAGTAGTTCGGACTTGGCTAGTATAGTTACAAATAATTCAACTGGCTTAATAACTTTAGCTGGAAGAAATTTAGAAAGTGGTACAAATGCAGCTAGTGTTGCAGTCACTGCTTCTGTATTAGATTCAGAAGGACAGAGTAGAACATTAACTGATACTATATCATTGACAAAAGTTAAAAAAGCAGCACCATCTGTTTTATTAACTGCTAATCCACAAAACCAAACAATACCAGCTACATCACAAAGTGAACAGATTGGTAACTTATCAAACGTTACATTGGATGCGTTAGAGGGAACAAGTTCAGTATTTAATTCGGCTTCAATATTATCATCAAATTTTACAGGAGCTAGTATTACGGGTACTTCCAAAACATTTGTAATAGGAAGTATTGCAAATGGTTTACCAGCTGCATCAGCTAGTATTGGTATAAATTACACCGATAGTGAAGGCACTAAAGGAAATAGTGTAATTAGTGTATTTGCTGTAAAATCATTAGCAGGTAATACGGGGGCAAGTGGTGCACCTGGAGCAACTGGTCCAGGAATAACATATGTTGGTGAGTGTTCGGGCTTAAATAATTCATTTGTTTGGACAAATGATTCAATAGCAAGAAATGTAACATCAACAACAGGCACTTACTATATAACAAAACCGGCAGCCCATGGTTTAGCAAAATCCGTAACAGGTTGTCCACCAAATGCTACATATTTCGAAGCAATGCAAGATTTTGATTCAGTAGCAACTGATATATTTCTTGCGCAAGATGCTACAATTACGAATGGGTTGGTAATGGGTACATTTGGAGGTAATAATGGGTTCATTCGTTCCGCAAACGCATCATCACTTAATTCTGGCCACGGATATTATTTAGATAGGGATGGTAATGTAAGATTCGGTACTGATACAACGGGTAGTAATTGGTTGAGATTTGAAAATGGGACGTTAACTGTAAATGGTTCTATAAATGTTACAGGTGGAAATGCTGCAACGCAAACATATGCCAATACAATTGGTACAAATGCGGTAACATCCGGTTCAAACGCAGCTACGGCAGCACAACAAGCAGCTACAATCGCAGGGCAAACCGCAGCAACCAACGCAGCAGCATCCGCTTCGGCTGCACAAATATTTGCACAAACCGCTGCAAATAACGCTGTAACATCCGGTTCAAATGCAGCATCAACCGCGCAACAAAATGCGATTAATACTGCAAACACAAATGCGTTAGCGTTTGCAAGTGCATCGGTGAATTTACTGGCAAATGGTGGTTGGGTTGGTGGTAGTGGAACTTTTATCACATCTACTTCAATATCATCACCAATTATTGCTTCTAATGCAGGGTTTATTTCTGGTATATTTAAAGTAGGACAAAATGGTATCACATTAGATGGTACGAGTAAAAGTATATACGTTGGAAGTGGTAGCTACAATGATTCCAATACACCTTTTTATTTCAAATCAGGTTCTACCGATGTATTTTCATTAGGAAATAAACTATCTTTTAATGGTAGTAATTTAACTGTATCGGGAAGTATAAATGCAACCGCAGGTAATTTTAGTGGAAATATTACATCTACGGCAACTATATCGGGTGGTACTATTAGTGGTGGTACTATTTCGGGTGGTAGTGTTAATATAGGTTCTGGTAAATTTTTTGTTGGTACTGATGGTACAATGACATGTACAGGTGCTAATATAAATGGTACTGTTACAGCTGACCAAGGAAGTATTGGTGGTTGGAGTATTAATCCAGATGGATTATCATTTACAAACGCAACTTCTACTAGAGGTGTAAAACTTAATAGTGTTAGAGGAGCATTAGAAGTTAGTACAAGTGGTTCTGTGACTGTTGATATTAATAGTAATGAATTTTTGACAGATTTAACTGCAGGAACAAACGTTTCATCCGGATATTCTTTATTTGTACCTTCAGGTGTTGTGCAAGGGAATGGTACTCCTAAGTATGGGTCAACGGGAGGTACTCCTTTTAATTTAGTTGCCGGGCAAACATACCAATTTAGCCATAGTACAGGCTTTATGTATGATGTAACAGTAAGCTCGGATATATATAATAGCCTTCAATATGGAATTATAATATCTACAAACCCAACACCAACTATTGATAATGCTGAATTTATAATAGCAGATTCAAAGTATAGATTTACACCCGGTTCACTACAACCATCACAAATTACTGGTAATTTTACGGCTACTTCATCCGGACCATACTATATCAGACCTTATATACTATTAACATCATATCAACTAGTGGACGATAATTATGTTGCAGTAACAGGTACTTTGACTGGAGATTTGTACTTTTATTCAGTATCTATCGATAGAAGTACTCAAAAAACAGAAATAGTAGGAGGTGGTATTCAAGTTGTTAAAGATATTGATACCTTTTTTAAAGTTGATAGAAACGCTGTAGGAAGTATTGTAACTCCATTTGTAAATGTTCAAGGCTCTTCTATATTATTTAAAGGAGATGTATCCACTAATGCGAATAATTTTCATGCTGAAAATTTTCGAGATATACAATTACAAACAGGAGGTACTGAGATTTACTTGGGAACATCTTCCGATTATTTAGGAATTTATAATGTGCTCGGATGTAGATTATCGGGTGGATTTATTAGATTAGAACCAACTGGTGGTGAATATGCGTATGTAGGCAACGCCAATGTACCAGCAGCTAGAATACTGGTTGGTGCAGGTGGTCCATCAGATGAAAGATTAAAAACTGAAATAGAAGAGGTTAGCGGCAGTAGTTTAGAAAAAATAAAAGAGTTAAATATAAAATCTTTTAGATTTAAAGAGAATAATAGAGAAGGAGATGGTAGTGGAAACAAAAAAATAGGTGTTATAGCTCAAGATGTTTTAAAAACATCACTTTCACATTTAGTAGCTCAAAATTACCCTGAATTAGATGGAGATTATAATGTTGACCACTTCTCTTTATTAGGATATGCGGTAAAGGCAATACAAGAATTATCAGCTAAAGTAGAAAAATTAGAAGCAAAATTAAGCGGTTCTATATGATAGTATTCATAACAACGGGTTACAATGAAAATGTTGTAGGTGGTTCTGATTTATGGGTATCTAATTTCATAGAAAATATATTTCCATTAATCAAAGAACAATTTGTTTTATTAATAGATGGTAGACCTTTGGTAAATCGTAAAGAAGATTTTTATAAGTTATACACATTTGATAACGATGGTAAAGTAGATGCTTTATTAGATTCGTGTGATAAAATTATATTTTTACATCATTCTTATAAACCAAACCCTATAATTAAAAAATATTTACACAAAACTCATACAACTTTTGTTCATGCTTTTATTCCCGATATGTTAGGATTGAATGATGATTATGAAAATCTATTGACTAAAATTGATTGGGAATGGCAAAAAGAAATATTGAATAATTCAAATAATATAGTTTGGATAGGATATGAAAATGATAATATACACAAAAGTTATCCACAGGTTATCAACATTACAAATTATTATGAATGGAATAATAGCAAACCATTTTTAGGAATTATTAGTAATAGAATTGGATTTGCAGCCAGATGTGAAACGAGAAAAAATGCACATTATTTAGATAATCAACCAGCTCTAATATTTTCTAATAAGTATGATTATAAAAGAATGTTAGAAGCTAGTAAAATAAATTCTGATTACCATAGATTCATAGAATTTGATTATAAATTTCATAAAAAATTCTTTGATAGTAATTTTCAGATATTTCACGGATGTTATCTAAAAGAGCCGTTTGGATATGCAATATTTGATGCAATAAATAATGGTAAAATACCAATTATACATACTGATTGGATGAAGCATATTGATTACAAATATAGAGCAAATACAAAAGAAGAATTTTGTCACAAATATTTACAAATATGTGAAGATGATTTTGAAAAAATAAATTTAGAATTTACAAAATTAAGAGATGGTTTACATAGTTATACAAATAAACAAAATTGGGTTATAAAAATATGCAAAGTCTTATCAATTTAGATATAGTAAAAGATTACATAACCAACAACCATCAAATAGATGCAAATGGTAACGTAATTAGAACTCCTGTAAAATATCGTTGGACACATGGTGCAACAGATTTACACTTAGGTGATGGACTATTGGTATATTCTCTAATTCAATTTATTAGAGCAAAAGTATGTGTTTGTATTGGAACAGGAGGAGGATTTATACCACGTATTATGACGCAAGCTAGATATGATTTGTGGGAGCAAGGAATTTTTGAAGGTAAAAATACAAATGAGTGGGGAGATATAGGAAGTACTATAATAGTCGATGCGGCAAATGGTGTAGGTGGATTTACGGATTGGACAGAAGAAAATTCTTTTCTAAGAATACATTTTCAACCACAAATTATATTAGAAACATCGGAAAGAGCATTTTACGATTATTTTGTAAGACAGGATATTAAGATTGATTATCTACATATAGATGGTGAACATTCGTATGAGGGAGTCAAAAAAGATTTTGAATTATATTCCACAATAATGTCAGAAAATGGTATCATTACGATTCACGATACTGATAAGCAATATCAAGATACATTTATAGTTACAGAAGAAGCAAAAAAAGATTTTGTTACATTCGATGGACCAGCAAAATTTATTAAAGAATTAGAAAAAAATACGGATTGGAATTTGGTAAATTTAAAAAATTATCGTATATTTACGTCTAAAACTACAAGTACTGGGTTAGCACTATTAAGTAGGAAATAATATATATATAACTAAGAAATAGGTTATGATAAAGCCAAAAATGGTTACGGTTACGGGACACAGAACCAATACATTAAGACATCAATTGAATCACTATAAAGATATAGTGAGCGATATTTTTGTGGTTGTATATGAAAATTCTGAAACAAATAAAAAAATAGAATTTGAAATATCCGATATTTGTGCGGATTTTGGTTTATCTATACACAAAGTAAAAACTCACAAACCTTTTGATTGGGAAATGGTAACTCATTTATACAATGAGACTAAAATGCTATTTCCAGATGATTGGTGGATTGTGGCTGATGATGATGAGCTACAACTATACTCTAAACCAATTTCAGAAATAATATCCGATTGTGAGATAAATGGGTGGAAATTCGTAACAGGTGGATTTATTGATAGAATTGGTATAGATGGTGATTTTCCATCAATATATGATGATACTAATCTTTGGAAAGAATTTTCAATGGCTGGATTTTTCAGACAACCAATGAGTGGAGCATGTCCTAATAAAGTAACTTTATGTAAGGGGGATGTTAAGGTATCTAACGGACAACATTACGCTATTTTTGATGGCGAAACTACTTGGAAATGGCGAGGTTGGAATCATCCATTTAGATACCCTATTGAAAAAAATTTTACGCAAGTACATCATTTTAAATGGGATGCAACCGTTAGACGAAGATTAAAAGCAGTGGCTGATATAAATTCTGAATATTCATTTTCCGATGAATACAAAAGAATGTATGAATCTTTAAAAGAAAATAAATTTATTGTAGATATATCTAATAAAGAGTATATGTTCGAAGAATGCATAACGCCAAACTATGAAAATTACAAAAATTGGAATCACTTAACTAAAAAAATAATAAGTTTATAATGAAAGGTGTTCAAAATAAAAAATTAGCTATAATTGTTCCATATACAGAAAATAGGATGGATGAAATGTATAAATTCGCCGGACATATGGAATATTTCTTAGAAGATAAAATGGATTATACTATTCATTTTATGAATCAAAAATACGCTGATTTGTATTTTAATTATGGTAAGCTATGTAATATAGGGTTTGATTTAACAAAAGATGACCACGATTATTTTGTATTTCACGATATTGATATTTTACCAAAAGATGAGAGATGTGATTATTGGTATTCAGATAAACCAACGCATTTATGCTCAAATTTAAGACCCTATGCCGATTGGATTGGTGGAGCATTTAAAATCAACAAACAACAATTTCAAAAAATAAATGGATTTAGTAATGATTATTGGGGCGGTGTATTTCATTGGAATGATTTTCACTATCGTTTAAATAAAAAAGGATATCTAACTCTTAATAAATTTTTTACTAAGAACTTATATAAACCACATATTATAACGGATAATAAATTAGCTAATAGAGAAATCAAAAAAACAATATATCCGTTTTTATGTAGCGATAATGTGTGCGGTGTTATTAAATCAAATAAAGTTACAGATTTGACATTCAATGATTCATTTACGATATCTGTTAATGTATATATAAGTGATGACCAAATTCAAAATGCTTGCATTGTTGGTAAAAAGGGGTACGATATTGGCTTATTCGTAATGAAGAATGAAGCAATAGTTGCACAAATTTGGAATGATAAAAAAGAATTACATCAAATATGGTTTCCACACAGAAATTATTGTAATGAATGGGTTAATATAGGACTAACAATTGATTTAAACAATTCAGAAATGATTTTGTATTTAAATGGTAAAGATGTTAGTAGATTGCCCATATCTCCAAATATCCTAAACTCAACATCAAGCGATGTGTGGGTTGGTAGTTTAGAATATAAGAACAATTTAAGAGGTAAAATATCAGAATTGTTAATATTTGACTACGCTTTAAAGGAATCGGAAATTCAAAAAATTTATGTAGATGGATATAGAGAAAAAACAACAACATTCGAACCTGTAATTATTATTCCATTTGATAAAAGGTTTGGAGATTTTTATGTAGATATATCTAAAAAATCAAGAAGTAATATGAGAGGTATATCAACAGGATTACTATCTGAAATAGAAAGAGAAGATATAAATGTATCTTATAAATTTTCTATGCCAGAAGAATCGCCTGGTTATTTTGAAATTTTGGAAAATTCAAAAAAATTCCTTAAATTAGAGAACTATAAGTGGGATGAAAAGGATGAAAACTTTATAGAAAATGAAAATATATTTTTCTATGAAATTGCATCTGGTGTATTAAATACGGATAACTTCGGATTAAATACATTATCATATGACTTAAAAGATACAAAAAAAATAAAAGAAAACATATTCATACATTCAATTAAAATTTAATATTATGGCTACAAGTAAAAAAGAAGATGTAACAACACAGCAAGAACAACCACAACAACCAACCAATTTAGAAGCGGTTGTTTTGGAAACCAGAAAAGTAAAAGCATTGGAAAAAATTGCAAATTCATTAGATGCTTTTACTATTTGGTTTGAAGAAATTGATAAAAAAGAATGGGGTGAAAGAATTGCGTGGTATCTTTATGAATTTCATAATTTAGCAAAAGCTAAATCAAATAGTGGTGAAGAAGATGGGGATGCTCCTCAATTGGAATCAAACCCAACGCCGGTTAGAAAGGTAAGACCAAAAAAAGATATAGAAACAGTGTAAATTAAAATATGAAATTAGGAGTTATAGTTCCATACAGAGATAGGCAAGAGCATTTAGAAAAATTCATAAAGCAAGTATCTTCTTATCTTTCAAACAACAATATAAAATACGAATTAATAGTTGTAGAACAATCTGATAAAAAACCATTTAATAGAGGAAAACTATTAAATATAGGATTTTTAGAAGCTAAAAAATTGGAATGCGATTATGTCGTATTTCACGATGTGGATATGATTCCAATTGATGTAGATTATTCATATTCGGATATTCCATTACATTTAGCTACGGAGTTTGAACTTGAAAATGATAAAAGTAAAAATTTATCTTTTGAAGATTACTTTGGTGGCGTTACTATGTTTTCTAACGAAGCATTTGAAAAAATAAATGGATATTCCAATCTATATTGGGGTTGGGGATTTGAAGATGATGATTTATTATTTAGAAGTAAAAAAGAAAACCTACCATTAGATACGGCAATCATTGGAAAAAATGATATAAAAAATGTTTATGGATTATACTTCGATGGTTCGCAATCTCATATTAAAATTGAAAAAAAAGATTTATTAGATTTTTCAAAAAATAGAACTATACTAATAAGTTTTAAGCCAGATGATTTGGTATCAAATCCCAATTCGGAGTACGATGATTTTACTGTATTTTCTATACCGGGATATGATACGAATATTTCTTTCAATTCCTTTAGAAGATATAAGGTAGATGTATGGGATGATAAAAATAAATGTATTTCTATAAATTCTGAAATACTTACAAATCACTTTACACAAATCGCATTAGTGATTAATGCAACTGATAAAACAATTTCTTTTTACAAAGATGGAGAGTTGGTTGGTAAAGATTTTTACAAAGGAAAGTTAAAGGATTATTCAAAAGAACAACATTTTTATTTAGGTGTTGGAGACCCTAAAAGAAGTAATCCAAATTATTTTTCAGGAATAATTTCAGAGTTTGCTATATTCAATGATGTATTGACGCCAAAAGAGATACAAACTATTTCAGAAAATGCTTTAGAAAATTCCCTTTTGGAAAATTTTAGAGGGTACAATTCATCTGAAAAATTAATGTTATATTATGATTCCAAATTTGTAAGAAATAATTACATAATGGATTTAACATTTAATAAAAATGATGGACAAGTTTTCAACTCTCATTTTATAAAATCAACCGAATCATTGGGTAAAACAATAGATGTTCCTTATAGACGTGTTGGCTTATTTAAATTATTATCACATAAAACAAATAGTTGGGAAAGTGGAAAATGGGTTCATAACGAAACTCGTATAAATCAAATAAAATTTTTAAATGAAATTAAGCAAGATTTATATGATACAAAAAAAGATGGACTAAATAGTTGTATGTATCAGACTATTGGTAATTCTAATTTACAAAACTATCATCATTTTTCAGTATTAATTTAGTATATGGCACATAAGTTGGGGGTATGCGTACCATACCGAAATAGAGAAGCTCATATGAACGAATTTGTTCCTAAAGTATCTAAATTTTTAGATGAAAGGGGAATTAACCATACAATATATTTAGCACACCAATGTGATGAATATCTTTTTAATAGAGGATTGATGAAAAACATTGCCGCTAAATACGCATTTGAAGATGGATGCGATTACATTGTATGGCATGATATTGATATGGTTCCTGAAGATGAAAGTTGTGATTACTCTTACAATTCCGATACCCCAAAACATTTAGCAGTTAGAATTTCACAATCAAATTATGGTTTAAAATACTACGAATATTTTGGCGGCGCAGTACTATTTACAAAAGAGCAAGTAATAGCAACCAATGGTTACTCAAATGATTATTGGGATTGGGGAATGGAAGATGATGACCTATTTTGGAGATGTGTGCGAGAGGGGATGTCTGATAGACAATACATAGAATTTGATAAAACAAAAACTGCGTCTATTTTTAATGGTAAATCATCTATGATTAAAATACCATGTAATGAGGATATGCGATTTGCATTAAGTAGTTCTCATACAATTTCAGTATTAGTAAAAGCAGACCAACAAATTGAAAAAGTTCCTATCTGGTTAATTGGAGATGAAAATAGAAAGTTTGTAGAATACCCAATATTCAGAAAACCTGGATACGATTGGGGGTTATCATTCAATAATAGTAGAGCATATACAGCTATGATGTGGAATGCTCATAAAGAACACATTTATCAATGGTTTAAGAGATATGAGGGTGAGTGGAGTTGGATAACAATGGTTGTGGATGATTATAATAAAAAAATGCATTTATACATAAATGGTAGAGAAAATAGTGCAAGGCATGGTACTGGCACCGAATCGCCTATAAGATATGAGCATAACCTAAAAAGATATGGTAATGAACCATTTTATGTTGGACATACACCATCTGTTGCAGGATTTGAACCAAACTCTTTTTTTAAAGGAGAAATAGCCGATATCAAATTTTGGAATAGAGCAATTACCGCAGGTGAGGTTGAGTTATTACATAAACAATATTCCACAACTGGCTTACTATTACATTATAACTTTAAAGAGTTTGATGAATATGGTAGAGTAATTGACCAATCTGAATTAAATGATGGTATTTGTAAAGATGTTGTATTTGAAGATAGAGATATAAAAATATCAGATGTAATCTTACCATATAGACGTGATGGTAAATTTTATTGCTTACCACATCAAACCGAAGGATTAATAAATGTGGGTGGTATTGAAAAATGGGCAAAGGGAGAAACTACTGCGAGAAATGAAAGAAGATATGTGTTAGAAATGCAGCAGGGTAAAATAGATTATAAAAAAGATGGGATAAGTAATTTAAATGAGAAGTTTAAATATCTAAATACTAAAACTATCTTTGATAAACATAAAATGATTAATGTTCATTGTATAAAATAACAAAATGGCAAAAGATAAAATTATTAAAGGGGAAAACCCCTTATATGTGCAAGTAAAAAATGAGTTAGATTCCATAGGACATGGAATGTGCTTGGCAAAATGGACACAAGTAACAATGCAGTTACAAAGTGGACATAACCATTCCTGTCATCACCCAGCTACCCATAAAATTTCAGAAGCAGAAATTGCACGAAACCCATCAGCACTTCATAACACACGTTTCAAAAAATTAAAAAGAAAAGAAATGTTGAGTGGTGTTAGACCTACCGAGTGTGATTATTGTTGGAATGTAGAGGATAATTCAGACCGATTTTCCGATAGAGTTTTTAAATCATCAGAAAGTTGGAGTTGGGAATACAAAGAAGAAATTTTCAATTCAGATTGGAGAGATGACTACAATCCAAAGTATGTAGAAGTTGCATTCTCAAACACTTGTAACTTTAAATGTTCATATTGTGGACCATCTTTCAGTACAACTTGGATGGAAGAAATTGAGCAATTTGGCGGATTCCCTACTACTGATAATTTTAATGATATAGAGTGGATGAAGCGTGAAGATAAAATGCCAATCCCACAAAGAGAACATAATCCATATGTGGAAGCATTTTGGAAATGGTGGCCAGAATTATATCACAACTTACACACATTCCGTATTACAGGCGGAGAACCACTTTTAAGTAAAGATACTTGGAGAGTATTGGATTATATTATTAGTGAGAAGAACCCAAATAGAAATTTAAAATTGGCGATTAATTCTAACTTAGGTGTACCAGATGCTTTAATTGATAAATTAATTGAAAAAATTAAAAGAATCGAAGATGAGGGAAAGGTTAAGGAATTAATTCTATTTACATCGGCAGATGCATGGGGCCCTCAAGCCGAATATATTAGAACCGGATTAGAGTTTAATCGTTTTTGGGATAATATTAATAAAATCCTTTTAAATTGCCCTAAAATAGTTATAACCTTTATGGTTACTTACAATGCACTATCTGTATTTAATTACGATAAACTTATTAAAGAAGTTTATAAATTAAAAGATGTGTATGCAAGCTCGTATCGTTATTGGAACTCTGCAACATTTTTAGATTCATCTTATTTGAGGTATCCACTACATCAAACAGTGCAAGTTTTACCATATCAGTTTGCAGAAAACATTATGAATCAGGCAAAATTGGCAACATTCTTTTCTACACCATCATTTAATTCAACACAAATTGGATATAGTGATGTTGAAGTTCAAAAAATTAAAAGAATTTACGATTGGATGTTAGCACCACAAGATTCAATGCAACAATTAAAAAATAGGCACAATTTTTACAAATATTTTAGTGAACACGATAGACGTAGAGGAACTGATTTTTGTAAAACTTTTCCAGAATTAGAAGAATTTTATCACTTTTGTTCAACAATATCAATATGAGTTTAAGAATAAACGCAGAAAATCTTTATTTGGTTTTACCATCAAATGTATCTTTTAAAGAATCAAATATTAGTGATTCTATGGAAGGCGACTTTACGTTGTTTGCTAGAGTTAAAATAGATAAAGAAAAACTAACAGAAAACGAATCATTTATAATATCGAGAAGTGGTATGCATTCAGGCATTTCCATTTTTAAAAATCAATTAGATAAGGTATTTTTACAATACACATATTGGTTTGAAAGCGAAGATGATGGAGCTAAAACAGTTAAGCAAGTTCATATAGAGTTAAAAGATGCCGATTTGGAAGATTTTATAGATGTATATATGATAAACGATGATGCAAAGGCTAAAATGTCGTGTTTTTTAAATGGAAACATCGTAGGAAGTATTGTGTATTCAGGATATAATAAATTATCTTATTCTGATTCGCCATATTGGTTTGGATGTGGTAGTATGTTTGGAGATGAAAATACTAGAGGAATAGGTGATTTTGAATTTGATATAGTATTCGTATCTAGCAAAAAACTATTTAGTTTAGACGTGCAAGATGTAGTTAAAAATTATGATTCAAAGTATGCAAAAAAAATATTTGGAAATTACAAAATACTTAATCCAAATTGGGAAGAAACTAAACACTTCGCATTCTTTTGTAATTTCACAACATCAAACAGATATAAACTTTGGAATTACGCATTTAATGGAAATTATCCACAAATTTATATTGAAGGAAACGTATATTATTAACATATGAAGATAGCAGTTTGTTTAAGTGGTCAATTAAGAACTTGGAAAGAAGCCTATAAAACGTGGGGTTCTTTTTTTGATGAGCTCAAAAATTCACCCGAATTAATTGACAAAGATATTGAAGTTGATTATTTTGTTCACACTTGGGATTTTAATAGTACACCATTTGCTGTTTGGACAAAGCAACAATGGGATGCCGGAAAGTATCATTCGGGCTTTGAGCAGCCTAAGGCAGAGGGAGTTACAAAAGAAGAAATTGAAGAATATTTGGAAATTATAAAGCCAAAACAATATATTGTTGAAAACATATTCAAAAGCACAAGTCGCAAAGAGGAACTTGATGCAAAAATCCAATGGAGATTGGGTGATTACACAAAGTGGGCACCAATTAGTTGGGCGGGTTCTCAATTGTATGGAATTATGAGAGCAGCCGAGATGAAAAGAAATTGGGAATTAGCATACGGATTTGAATATGATATGGTAGTTAGAATGAGAAATGATTTAAGTTTTGATTACCTAAATCGTATGATATTTATGAACGATTTTGAAACTCCAAAACCAAAAACATTATATTCGGTACATAGTTATAATACCGAATATTTTCCACATGATGCGGTTGGTGATATATTCTTTTATTCAGATAGTTTTACTTATGATATTATAGCAAATACATACAACTACTTACCGCAAATATCTCCTGATATATTTCCGCCTGATGTGAAGGTAGAATCTATATTAGCGTATTTGATACGAATATTTGATATTAAAAATGTAAGATTAAAAATAGACCCAGATATAATAAGATAAATTTATGAAGAGAATTACAACATATAACATAGCAGTTTGTTTAAGTGGACAATCACGTACGTGGAGAACTGCGAAGGAAAATATTCTTAGTTATTTTGATACAAAAATTAATACTCACAAAAATTGTAAAGTGAATGTTGATTTTTTTATTCATACATGGGATACCAACAGTTATAGGAATAAAAGTCAACCCCGATGGGAAAATACAGATTATAAGATAGATAATCCAAATGAAGCAGATGATATTAGGTTTGCATTCAAACCAAAGTTAATGGAGACTGAAGCATATTATTCCGATGTATTTATTGAAGCGTGGGAAGGTATGTTTTATAGCTTTATGAAAAGTGTAGAACTTAAACGTAGGTATGAATTGATGAAAGATATTACTTACGATATGGTTATAAAAACCAGATTTGATATTAACTTTTTACAAGAAGGTGTTAATAAATTTGGATTACCTATAAACAAATTTTATGTACATCCATTAACACCATTTACAGCATATGCATCATCACCAACGCCTACGAGATTTCCAAATGAGTTTAATCAGATATGTTTTGATGATGTATTTTTTTATGCAGATTCACCGACTATGGATATTATAGCTCAAATATACAGATGGTATAAAAAGTTAATGCAAATTGGTAGGTTACAAAAAGTTACGGGAGAGTTTGTTGAATTTCCTGAATTTTACTACGGACCAGGAACACTACTTTATAAATATATGACATTGTGGAACATACATCCGTATGGAGAATACGCAACTCCCTATTATGTAGTTAGAAAAGAAGCAGAAGAAAGAGGATTGCACGGTATTACTAATTGGCAAGAAATATTCGATATATCTCGTGATTGGTATGAAAACGGATATTTTGAAAAATCAAAAGCAGATGTACATTAATTATGAATAAGTTATTTGTATTTGGTTGTTCATTTACGCATGGGAATGGTTGTTTGCCAAACGAGGTATATACCCAAAGGTACAAAAAATCAGAAAACGATTTAATTTGGCCTGAATATGTTTCAAAAAAATTAAATTTAAAATTGTTTAATTTTGGTAAGGGTGCGGTTGGAAACGATTATATTATTGATACTATTATGCAAAACTTTGACTTAATAGATGAAGGAGATGTGGTTATTATAGAAAAAACATTTTCACATAGATTTGATATTTGTACAAAAACCGATGATGGAAACGAAGTTTGGGAAACTATAACGCCAACTTCTGAATTTATATTAAAAGAAAAAGGGTATTCTAAAAACGATATCATTCCATTAATACATACATTATCAATTATTGATTCGGATTTAAATAATGATAGGTGGATTGAACGATTTGAATTTTTTAAAAAAATAATTGGAATGCACAAAAAAGCCAAATGCTGTATAGTATGGGATTTGGAATCGGGGTATCATATAAAATATGAAAGAATAGTAGATGTTGATAATAGTATAAATGATAAACATTGGTCTTTTAAAGGACATAGAATGTTTGCAGAAGAAATATTAGAAAAAATAAAAAATTATGAATAAAAAATTAAAAATTATTTGTAATGGTGATAGTTGGGTGTTTGGTTCGGAAATAGCAGACCCACAAATCAGTATGCAATATGATGGTGAAGTTCATCCTGGCAAATATGATTGGATGGAAGAAAACGATAATTATAGAATACCAAAAATATTTCCAACAAGATTATCGGAAATGATGGATGCCGAAGTTACAAACTTAGCGTGGCCAGCAGATGATAATGGTACAATTGTGCATAGGACAATGGCATATATTACATCTAATTATATTGAAAAAGAGATACCAACCGATAATTTATTTGTAATAGTGGGTTGGTCATCTCCGGAAAGAAATTTCTTTTGGTATAAAGATGATAGTGAAAATTTTTCAATGAGATTTAGATTATGGCCGCAAGTACAACATTTTGATAAACCACAACAAGAAGAGTTTTGGAAAATGTATGTTCAGTATCTTTGGAATGCCGAAGAATACTTGCCTAGATATGTTATGAATGTTTTACAGCTTCAGAACTTTTTTAAAGCATATAATATAAAGTGGATGATGTTTAACGCATTTTATCAAACACCTGGAAAAAACCCAACTGATTGGGAGGATTTAAATGTAAGAGATGAGTTGCAAAAACTAAATCTACATGGTACACCATATAGTATTTCCAATCACAAAGGTAGACATGTTTACCAATATGATTATGTACCACTATGGGATACAGTGGATAGAATTCGCTTTTACAAAAAAGACCAGCCAAATAATACATTTAAAAGTTTTATGGAAAAGAAAAATCCAACACCGGTATATTATGGTTGGCATCCATCGCCAGAATCACATACTGTTTGGGCAGAGGAAATTGTAAGATATGTTAATCAATATAAACTACTTCAATAGTGTTAGATTTAACTAACATATCGGTTATAATAGTAGATGATTATAGAGATAATCCAACAGAATCTAATATACGAAATGTAATAGTAAAAAAAGCTCTAGAGTATTCTAAAAAATTTATAAACTTTGGTGATGTGTTGGAATTTTCACCATTGGCCGGATTTAATCGTAGTTTGAAAACAGGAGATTTTGAAAATTTTTTTGTTAGAGAATTACCTTGGTTAGTTGATACAGAATATTATTTAACATTTCAATGGGATGGGTTTATTACAAATCCATTTAGCTGGAATTCAAATTGGTTAAAGTATGATTTTATAGGAGGTGGGCATAGTTTACAAAATGGCGGCTTTTCGTTACGAAAAACAAATGTAATGCAAAAGCTATCTAATGATGAATTATTGGATTGCGTAAACGGATTTGGAAATGTAGATTCTTTATATACAAATGAGGATTCATATTATTCTTTGTTTTTTAAAAATAATGCAAAAAAATTATCAAATGAAAATAGTAGAGTAAGAACTGATTGGTATGAATTTGTAAAAGAAAAAAATTTATTGTTAAACGAACCATTTAATGTTTTTAATGAAAATGATGAAATGTGTGATTCGTTTCAATTTTCGTCATTTTTTAAATATAATTCAAATTCATTTGGTTGGCATTGGTCGGGTACTTTAGATTTATTTACAACTATGCAATTTTATAAAAAACTAAATGTTTTTACAAATGAAGAATTAAATAGAATAAATACTTATTTAAAAAGTAGAACAAATCGTTAATATGAAAAATATAGTTATTTGCGGAGATTCTTTTAGTATTGGCATAGGGTGCCACAATTTACATAAAGAGCCGTATGGTTCCAGATTGGCAAATCATCTAAACAAAGGAATCGTAAATTATGCGAAAGGCTCATCTACGAATCTTTCAATATTCTTACAGGTAAAGTATGTTATTGAAAATATGAACCCAAAGGATATTGAGTTCGTATGTATTGCACCAACATCGTATAATAGAGTGGAGTGGTTTCCAGAAGATGCCGATACATCTGATGGGGATTTGAAATTAACAGGTGTAAACTATCATCAATATCCACCCTATGGAAAAGATACATATCAATATCTTTTAGAAAATCCAATGAAATACGATGAAAGATATACAGGTGAAATGTTTACGGAAAATTATTATGGAGTTGTAGACTATGTTGATAATGTATTAGATGGTAAGCGTGGAGCGGGTGATTATTTTGCTAAATTTAAAAATGAAAGACCTGATAGAATGCGGTTACTTAGAAATTATTATGCAGAAGTATTTGATGATAGGATACAAAGATACTACGATATAGGAGTAATTACTATGGCATATAATTTGTTAGAGAATAGAAATATAAAATCATTGGTATTAACATATGATGCCGATTTTAGAAACTATATACCCAATGAAAGTTTAGTTAATGTAGATTGGGGAATTTTATCAAAAAAATATCCAGATGATTTAAACACATTACATACATCAGCTGATGGGCATAAAGAAGTTTTTGAAACTATAATAAAAAAATTAGAAAGTAATGGATGGCTCAAATAAAAAACGATTTTTTGCATTTGGATGTAGTTATACATGCCATAATGCTGGAACTTGGGCAGATTATGTTGGTTCAAATTTTGAAGAATACTATAATTTTGGAAGAGGTGGCGCATGCAACACCTATATAGCTAGTAAATTTATAGAGGCCGATGTAAAATATAAATTTAATTCAGAAACAGACTATATTGTAGTTATGTTTACTAGTTTTAATAGATTTTCATATTATAATAAAATTGGTTGGAAGTTACAAGGAAATATTTATGAAAACAAAATATATCCAAAACAATTTAGAGATGAGATGTGGTCTGAAGATTGGGGGATTTATAATTCTTGGGTTGCAGTAAATACTATTAAACAAATATTAAGATATAAAGCAATTGAAAATAAATTATTAATTTCAATGGATAGTTTGTATTATCAAGATTCACCTTTTGATGATACTTTAACAAACGCTTTATCAACTAAATTTGCAAATAATATTTATAATATTATATCAGATTCAGAATCATTGGATAGTTGGGTAGCAAAACGATATAAATTTCCAGATGATTATGATTTGTTTGTAAAAGAAGATTATAGGGATGCACACCCAACGCAATTAATGCATTATGAATTTATGAAAGAAAAGTTTCCGCAATTTAATACCAATAAATCTAAAAATACTTTTGAATTATTAGAATCATTAAAAGATACATCATCTTATAATAATCAACAACAATCATACCAATTAAATTTTAATCAATTAAAAAATAAAGCATTTAATGCTCCATTATTCTAATATGAACAAATATAAATTAAATTTTGTTTTTGATTATTTTTTTCCAAATTTTATTTTACCAAATGCAACTATGCCTGAAATTGGCATCGTAAATTATTTGGTATCAATGCATAATAATAGAGCACAAAACGCAACAGTATTTGAACAACACTTATCACTACATGAAATGTTTGGAGATAAACTCAATGGAATGCCAAATTCAGGTACAGGATATTTTTATCAAGCACAGGTTTATAGTTCTATAATAAACTTTGAACAAAAACCATTATATAATAATAACAATGGTATTGATAAGTTTATTTATCCAATAAAACCAAACCCTATATTAAGTGATTTTATAGGAATAAATTTGGGTAGGGGCAGTAGAATGAATGGTGAGTTTTTTTGGAAATATATTTCTGCACAGGCTTTAGAAAATATTTTGCAAAAAAACGGAATTATATTCATAGATTATTCCATGGAGCCCTTTATAGATAAGTACTTACATGAAGATTTTCATAAATCTTTATTGCATAGTGGCATTCCAAAAGAATCAATAATCATTTGCGTAAATAGTTTTAATGCTAGGGAATGTTATGAAAACTATTTTTCTGAAAACGAAAGGATGTATTCTGTTAGAAACCTTCCATTTTGCTTAGACCACAGTTCTTGGTATTATCAGCAAGAATTAAATAGTAACACCGGAGTGTGTATGAATGAAAACGATTTTTTAAATTCTAAAAGTACTGTAAGAAAAAATCACTTCTTAATGAAAATTAGAAATGGTAGAGAACACAGATTAGCCTTTTTATATAAAATGGCAAGTGCCGAATTGCTTGGATTTGGTGATTTCTCATTTCTTGCACCAAATGCAAATCAAAATTTTATGAATAACGTGCAACACACTATTCAACGATTTGCTTTAAAAAATGTACATTTAGGACATATCAAAAAGTTGCATGAAACCGCTCCACATATATTACAAAATGAGCAAGGAATATCATATGGACAAATAAATGCATGGACAGATTCTCATTTTCAACCGCATATAAATTCTTATTTTGAAATATGCTTTGAGACATTTGTACATGGAGAACACAAATCATTGACAGAAAAAATATTTAAACCAATTATAAATTTTCAACCATTCTTTTTTGTTGCATATCCAGGTGCTCTTAAATTGTTAAAAAGTTTAGGATTTAAAACATTTGAAGGATTTATAGATGAAAGTTATGATGATATTGAAGATATTAATGAAAGATTGGAAGCAATATTTTTAGAAGTAAAAAGATTATGTGAAATGAGTAAAGAGGAATTACATGATTGGTATTGGAAAATGGAGGATATACTAATACACAATCACAGAACTTTATTAAATCATCATAAAAATAAACTATTTGGAGAAGATTTAGTTAAAGAATTCTACGATATCACACATAACATTATTTAAAATGAGTTACAAAAAAGATTACGAATTGATATTATCTGATGGTGTTTTTATAAATAGAAATTATGTAAATAAAGAACTATTAACAATTGCCAGCGATACAAAAGATGATGGTTCTATTTTGTATAAAATGAATGAGCATGGATATCGTTCAAACTCATTAAAAAACAAATCGGAATACAATATTTTAACTTTAGGTTGTTCTTGGACTATGGGTGTTGGTGTTAGAAATGAAGCAATTTGGCCAACACTTATTTCTGAAAAAATACAAACAAAGTTAAATAAAAAAGTATCTTTATTTAACTATGGAACATATGGCGTTTCAACCGCATTTACAGCAAAGAATTTTTATAAAATAGTTACATCGGAAATAAAGCCGGATTTGGTTTTAATAATGTGGCCTGGATTTAGCAGAAGAGATTATTTAAAAGATAATGGTCTCTTTAAAAAAATAGGTGGGTTTCGTTTAGCACATGATAGAGATGTTATTTGGAAAAATGAAGAAGAAGATAAATTATTTGTAGAATTAAGAAATGATTATCAGGACTTAATGGAGTTTTGGGAGGCTTATAAATTTGTAGAATTAACTGCAAAATTACATAATATAAAAGTTATACACACTATTGCTGGATATTATTATGATATATTTAAAGAACTAAAACCACATCTTAAAAATACAATTGATTATAATACATTTTTTGAACCAATAGATTGCTATCAAACGGATTTTGCCGGTAGAGATAATCATCATCCTGGCGAAAAATGGCATTTGGAATTTTCAAAAAAATTTTTTACCTTTATAGATGAAAAATTATGAAAATAGCAGTATGTTTTAGTGGGCAATTTAGAACTGCAAAAGAATGTACACCAAACCTAAAAAGATATTTCTCAAGCGATTTGCATGAGATTGATTTTTTTATTCATACTTGGGATAATACATCTTATAAAAATTTTAATGGTACAAACATATATCCACAACAAGATAGATTTATTACAAACGATGAAATAAATTTTTTAAAAGAAGTTTATAATCCAAAAGCAATAAAAGTTGAATCACACTCAAACTATTTGAAAAGGTTTGTAGAAAATGGATTTGGAAATGGATTAGAGCTTTGGTATTCATTTTATAAGAGTATTACTTTAAAAAAATGGTATGAAAGAAAATACGGATTTAAATACGATATAGTCTTTAAAATAAGACCAGACTGTATGTTCAGATTATTTAATTTAAATAATGAAATTAATAATATAATTCAATATCCATCAAACACATTAGCTAGCCATTTTAAATACGATGAAAATTGGAAAAATATATTAACGCAAATTAGTGCAAACGATATTTGTTTTATTTCTAATTCTAAAGTGATGGATGAATATGCAGCGTTTTTTGTAGATAAAAGAACATATGATAAAAAGTATAATCCAATGAAATGTAACAATGGTGGGTATGGATACACACAGTTTATGCATACTCATTATAAAAAATTGGAAACAACGAATATGTTAATAGAGCCATTTGTTTTAAGAGATGCGTATAAATATTTAGCAAAGGGAGCATTAAGTGATGATACTTTAAATAAAATTGAAGAATTAGATGGATTTTATTACACATATTATAAAACTGAACCGGATAGAAAGCTATATATACACACTTTATTAAATCAATATAATCACAATTTGGATAACTTTGAAAAAAAAATTTATTTAAATGAAGATTGAAAATATAAAAATAGCACTTTGTTTTAGTGGACAAATAAGAACCGGTTTATTAACTTATAAAAATATTAAAAATTTTATAGGAGATTTAATAGACCAATGCGATGTATTTGTTCATACGTGGGATGTTAGGAGTGAAACATCATCAGATTTGAGTATTGCTGGTGTTCCATTTAAGGAGACGAATTCTTTGTTTGAAGAATTTTCAAAAATATGGAATCCTAAAAAAATGATTGTTGATGATTTCATTGATTGGCAAAAACAATACATTAAAATTGAACCATTATTTTATTCTTTATATAAATGTGATAAATTAAGAAAAACATATCAAAAAGAAAATAACTTAGATTACCATTTTATAGTAAAAATACGACCTGATTTTATATACAATCCTAAATATAAATTAAGAGATGAATTGAAAATTATATTGAATTCCGAATATGGGCATACGATATATACTCTTGATTTTGGTAATTGTATAAGTCTTAACAAATTTGAAGATGTATTTTGGATTGCCGCGCCTAAAGTTTTTGATACTATAATAAATTATTATTATCAGAGATTGGGAACGAATGAATGCGATTGGCAAATGGAAATGGCTTCGTATTTAAGTAAAAATAATGTTGAATATAAGAGATTGTATTTGGGTAATGAAGGCCTACCATATCGTTGGTCAAATCTTCAACAGGATGGTAGAACCGTTGAAGATTACGAAAACAATTGGAGAAAGTATTTTTATAATTTACCATAAAAACATATTTATATAGTATAAGAATAGTATTATGAAAACAGTTACAAAGCCTTGGGGAAAGGAAGAATGGTTAGAATTAAACGAAAGTTATTGCTACAAACGCATTTATATTAATGCTGGCTACAAAACATCATATCAATATCACAATTTCAAAAGAGAAACCAATTATATCATTTTTGGTGAAGCGGAAGTGTGGTTAGAAAATGATGAAGGAGTGGTAGAAAAAAAGATTATGAAGGCTGGTGATTACTTTAATGTAACACCACTTAAAAAACATAGAGTTATAGCCCTTACTGATATAATTTTACAGGAAGTATCTACACCAGAAGTTGATGATGTAATCAGAATCAATGATGAATTTGCGAGAGGCGATGGTAAAATTGAAGGAGAACACCAAACGCCAGCGGTATTAATATTGGCAGCAGGGTTGGGAACTCGTTTAGAATCGCTTACAAAAGAAATAAATAAAGCACTTTTACCAATTAATAATCGTGCAATCATTTCACATATAATTGACAAGTTTCCAAAAGATTACGAATTTGTAGTAGCAATTGGATATAAAGGTGAATTGGTAAAAGAATATTGTAAATTAGTATTTCCAAATCACAAATTTACATTTATAGAAATTAATAATATAGATGGAGAAGGTTCTGGTCCAGGCTATTCAGCACTAAAGTGTAAAGATTATCTACAAAGACCTTTTTATATTATAACTTGCGATTGTTTAATTGATTCACCAATGCCACATTTAGATGGTAATTGGCTAGGGGTTCAACCTACATCATATCCTGAAAAATATTCTACTGTTTTAGTAGATGGCGAAAGCATAATCAATTATTCCAACAAAAGTTCGGAAGGATACGATATGGCATTTATTGGATTGGCTGGTATTTGGGATTATAATGTATTTTGGAATCAATTAGAAAATAGAACCATTAATGGAGAATTGGTATCAGCATTCGAATCACCATTAGAATATCCAACTTTTAAAATTAAAAAATTAAAATGGTTGGATACGGGAAATTTGGATGATTTAAATAAAACTAAGCAATATTTTAATGATACTCCGTTATCTCTACATAAGGATAATAATGAAATAACTTATAAAGAAGGAAATTTATTTATAAAATTTACGCCTGATACCAAAATATTAAAAAATAGAATAGAACGTGCGGAATGTTTGAAAGAACATATTCCAAATAATTTTGGACACGTTTCTAATTTTATATATTACGAATGGATGGATGGTGATACTTTGTATAACATTAATGATTTAGATTTGTTTAAAAAATTTCTAACAAAATTAGAAAGCAATTTAGAGCAAATAGAAAATAACTCCATAGAACATATACAAAAATTTTATAAAGATAAAACATATGATAGGCTTAATAAATTTATAAGTAAAAATGGTGATAAATATTTTAAACACCCGCATAATATAAACGGAATAGACTATCCATCATATGAATCTTTCTTTCAAAATATAAATTTTGTTAAATTTAATAGTAATACATTTTACAAATTATTCCACGGAGACCTTCAATTTGATAATATCATTTATAATTCAAAAACCAATACATTTGGATATATAGATTGGAGAGAATCTTTTGGAGGATATACAAAATCAGGCGATATATACTATGATTTAGCTAAATTATATGGCGGGTGTATAATACCATATAACTTAATGAAAGATGAATCAAATATATCATATGTAGAAGGCGATTATTCTATTAAATACAAATACGATATTTCTAATAATTTAAATTTATTTAAAAAAGAATTTGAAGATTGGGTTGTAAAGTACGGATTTGATTTGGATAAAATAAAGTTAATAACGGGCTTAATATTTTTAAATATGTCTCCATTACATGACAAAAAGTTTTCTAAAATGTTATGGTTTAAATCAATAGAAATACTTTATGGGTTTTCAAATAAATAAAGATACAAAACTATTTGGCTCATTTTCTGAAATGCCTGGAAATAATGGTTGTATATTTTTTAATACAGCATTTGAAAAGTATGGTATAAATGCAATATACAAATCGTTTTATTCCAACAACATAGAACATACAATTCAGGCCGTAAAGCATTTGGGATTTAGTGGATTTGCACTAAGTATGCCGCATAAAATAAACGTTATACCATACTTAGATGACTTGGATAACGTAGCACAAAAAATAGGTTCAGTAAATACTGTTATTAATGATGGCAAAAAATTAATAGGATATAATACTGATTTTTTTGGTATTATGGATTTTTTTTCTTATATTAACGTGGGAAAACGTATAAAGATAATTGGAAATGGTGGGTTTAGTAGAGCAATTCAATATGCGTGTATTAAGATGTGTATCGAGTATAATGTAATAGAAAGAAAAGATATTAAAAAAATGTTTGATACGGTTGATGAAGTTTTTATAAATGCAACGCCGGCCGAATTTTTATCGGCATACAACAAAGTAATTGACTTAAGACCACATACGACTTATGGAAAAATGGTTGCCGAATTTCAAGCAAAACATCAATTCAAAATTTATACAGGAATAGATTATGATGCTTCCTAAATATTACATATGTCCAATGTCAAAAAACATTGTGGATTCAGTATTAGAATTAGATGATAGTAGATTCGGATTATTACCCACTCGTAGACAAATAGATTGGGATGGTGGCTATGTAAATGATTGGAATACAAAATCTTTTTACGAGTATGTTAGAACTAAAAATTCATCTATAATATTAGAACGTGACCACTCTGGACCAATGCAAGGGAGGGTATCTGATTATGGGTATGAAACATATACACACGATGTAAACTACTTCGATATAATTCATATTGACCCTTGGAAGTATTCTCAAAACCACTTATATGGAGTAAAACACACAGTGGATGCATTAAAATATATGCACTATTTAAATCCAAATATCAAATTTGAAATACTAACTGAAGAGGCAATAAAACTATTTTCAGATGATGAGTTATCAACTACAATGCTATATCTTTTAGAGGCATTATTAAAAAATGAAATGGATAGTATTGTTTACATTGTAATTCAATCTGGTGTAGGATTGGATTTGGTTAATAGAAGAAACACAGGTGTATTTGATTTGGAAAAGTTAAAAAAGCAATCTCTTTTAGTAAAATCTTTCGGTAAAAAAACAAAAGAACACAATGGAGATTATTTGACTTGCGATGAAATAAAAATGAGATTTGCAAACGGGTTAGATTCTTTAAACATAGGACCGGAAATAGCACAAATAGAAACTCTAACTTACTTAGATTATATGAACGAAACTCAAATAGATGAGTTTTATAAAATATGTTACAATTCTAAAAAATGGGAAAGATGGGTGCCAAATGATTTCGATTTTTCTGACAAAAAGAAATTAATTACAGTATGTGGGCACTATTGTTTTGGGATGTACGATTTACCAAAAGTAGATAACATAGTAAAAGAAAATATTAAAAATAAATTAAACCATTTACCATAATGAATAAAATATTTGCATTTGATTTAGATGATACACTATGTTATAGGCCCAAAGATGTAGAACATTTGGGTGGAGATAAATACCACCATTGTAAACCTATTCAGGAAATGATTGATATAGCAAACAAGCTATATGATGATGGAAATACTATATATATCTATACGGCAAGAGGTATGAAAACGTATGATGGCGATATCAAACTTATATACGAAAAACTATATGATTTGACGTTACATCATTTAAAGGAGTGGGGTATAAAGCATCACGGTCTATTTATGGGTAAACTACATTACGACTTACTTATAGATGATAAAGCTATGGATTTAGAAACTGCTAAAAAACAATTTGGTACAATATGAAAGTATTAATTACAGGCGGAGCTGGTTACTTAGGTTCTGTTATAGTTGAAAGGTTATTAAACGTAGGTTATGAAGTTATTGTTTTGGATAAATTATTATTTAATCAAACATCTTTATTACAATACACATCATATCCAAAATTTAAATTTATATATGGTGATGTCCGTAACGAATCCTTATTAAAAGAATTGTGTGAAGAAGCTGATGTAATTATACCATTAGCAGCAATCGTAGGATTTCCTGCTTGTGCCGCAGACCCTAAATTAGCAAAAGAAATTAATTTTGACCAAATCTTTAATATTGTAAGATTTGCAAAAGATAAAAAAATTTTATATCCAAATACAAATAGTGGATATGGAATCGGAGTTGGACAAACCGAATGTACCGAAGAATCGCCTCTTACTCCAATATCTGTTTATGGGCAAACTAAATGTGATGCTGAAAACTTTCTTAAAGCAAACACATCAGCAATCACATTTAGATTAGCAACTGTATTTGGTGTATCACCGAGAATGAGAACCGATTTATTGGTTAATGATTTTGTTTATAAAGCAATTACCGATAAATACATTGTAGTATTTGAAAAATCATTTAAAAGAAACTTTATTCACATTGAAGATGTGGCATCTTCATTTCTTTTTATGCTAAATCATTATGATGAATATAAGGGTGAGGTATTTAATGTAGGATTAAGTTCTGCGAATCTTTCAAAGCAAGAACTATTGGAAAAGATACAATCCCATGTTAAGGATTTTGCGGTATCATACAACGATTTTTATGAGGATCCTGATAAAAGAGATTACATTGTATCAAACGCTAAAATAGAAGCAACTGGATGGTTACCACAATGGGATTTAGATAGAGGTATAAAACAATTAATTCAAGGTTATCAAATGATTGTTCCTAAAATGGGAGCAGAGTTTAGAAATGGATTTCCTTTGGGTTACGCAAATAGAACATAATATGAGTTACAAAGACAAAAAATGGAATGATGTTGAAGTATCATTTTTGAAACCATTTGGAAAAGATGTTCCAATTTTTTCACCATCGGTATATAGAGAATATAGAGGAGAAATATGGACAACCTATCATTCAGAACAACACCCTGTTCATAATTTTATGTACGGAGATTTAAAAGTTCATGGTAGATTTTCAAAATCCTATAAAGGTGTATTAAGAGGATTACATTGGGATAATAAGACTTGGAAATTAGTACAAGCGTTGGTTGGTGATATTTTTTTAGTAGTTTTAGATGTTAGAGAAAATTCACCAACGTATGGTGAATGGAATTCCTATTTACTTACAGAAAAATCAAGAGACCAAATTTTAGTTCCACCGGGATTTGCAAACGGACACTATGCATTAACCGATTGTGTATTTCATTATAATCTTTTTTATGAAGGAGATTTTGTTGAAGAAAATGCACAAGGTGTAATTAAATGGAATGACCCGGAATTCCAAATAGAATGGCCAACTGATTTACCAATACTACAAAAAAGAGATAGATGATAAAAAATTTAGACCAATATCCAATTGTTAGAGACATTGATTGGACAGTAGAAAAATTAATACGTTTTGAACAAAGTATAGTTGATATTTGGGAAGGTGGAAAAATCAGAGGGCCTGTACATTTATCAAATGGAAACGAAGCTGAGTTAATAGAAATATTTAGGCGAATAAAGGAAACCGATTGGGTATTCTCAACGTGGCGTTCACACTATCATTGGGTGTTAAGTGGATTATCATCTGATTATGCTACTAAAGTAATTAAAGATGGTAAATCAATTACGATGTGTGATTTGGATGGAAAATTTTATGCATCTGCTATTGTTGGGGCAACTCTTTCCATTGCATTAGGCGCCGCATTATCTATTAAGAAAAGTGGTGGTGATGATAAAGTTTGGGTATTTATTGGTGATATGAGTTTTGAGAGTGGTATATTCTATGAAGTTCACAAATATGCAAGAAATTTTGAACTTCCTCTATATTTTGTAGTTGAAGATAATGGCGTATCAACATATACACCAACTGAAGCAACTTGGAAAATTAAAAGAGAAATACCTAATGATGTAATTTGGTATGATTATAAATCAAAATACCCACACTATGGAAGTGGTAAATGGGTAGCATTTTAATTATGAAAAAGATTTTAATAACAGGATGTAGTGGATTAGTAGGTATTCATTTAGTAAAAAAATGTTTAGATATGGGGTTTGAGGTAGTTGGTGCTGATATAAGATATTCAAAAAATCTACCCATATCAAATAAATTTACATTTTATGAATTAGACTTAACATTTGAAGATAATGTTAAAAATTTATTTTTCTACGAATCACCAGATGTAGTTTTAAATGCTTTTGGTGTAAAAGGGTCACCAATGCGTGCTAAAATGCAGCCCGTAGATTTTCTATATCCATCTTTTAAAATAAATACAGAAATCATTAATCAATGTGCTTTACATAATATTTGGCTAATATTCGTAAGTTCAGTTGGAGTATATGCCCCCGCTGAAAAATTTGTAGAAGATACAGTATGGAAAACTCTTCCATCTGAAGCAGATTGGTTTCCCGCTTGGAGTAAAAGAATGGGAGAATTATTATTAGAATCATACAAAGTTCAAAAAGAATATGATAAATGGGCAATAATTAGACCAGCAAATATTTTTGGTGAATATGATGATTTTAGTGGAAAAGGAACTGTAATAGCATCGACTATTAAAAAAGTATATGAAGCTACTGACTCAATAGAAGCATGGGGAGATGGTTCTCCTATTAGAGATTTTGTGTATGCAGGAGATGTAGCTGATGCTATTATTGATTTATATAAATGTAAATTACACACTATAATTAACTTTGGTTGTGGTGAAGAAGTTAGTATTAAAGAAATAGTAGATATGATTATAGAGGTTAGTGAAAAAGAAATATTAGTTAATTGGGATACTACAAAACCAAACGGAGATAAACGTAGACAAATGGATACTACAAAACAATCTCAATACGGAATATTACCTAAAATGGGAATAAAAGAAGGAATTAAAAAAACATATGAATTTTATGAAAAAAACAGATAAGATATTAGTTACAGGCGCAAGTGGATTTATTGGTTCACGTCTTTTAAAAACATTAATAGAATCCGGCTATACTAATATTAGAGCAATTACTTATAAAAGAGATTTAACAAAAGATATACCAGCAGATTCAAATCAGTGCGAACATTTTAAAGGCGATTTAACTGATGCAAAATTTTGTGAAATAGTAACAAAAGATATAGATGTGGTATTTCATTGTGCAGCAAACACTACAAATGCTTTAGATACTAAAGTTAATCCATTATTACACGTTACACATAATATAGAGATGAATGTAAATTTAATGGAGCAAGCATGGAAAAATAGTGTTCGTAAATTTATGTATATTTCATCAAATACAGTTTATCCTGATTTAGGTGAAAACTATTGCTATGAAGAAGAAAATTGTCAAACACCAAATATATACCCTGTTTATAAGGCAGTTGGTAATATGAAAAGATATGGTGAAACTTTGTGTGATTTCTTATCAAATCATATACACAATCCAATGCAATGTATAATTATTAGACCTTCAAACGCATTTGGACCAAATGATAAGTATGATTACGAAAAATGTCATGTTACTCCTGCAAACATTCGTAAAGTAGCAGATAATTTAAATCCAATTCCAGTTTGGGGCGATGGTAGTGAGATTAGAGACATTATCCACGTTGATGATATGGTAAATGGATTTATATGTGTTGCGGAAAATGTAGATATCTATGGTATTTATAATGTTTGTTATGGGCAAGGATTTTCAGTAAACGATGTATTGGGTGTTATAAAAGAAATTGAAGGTAATACAAACCCAATAGAATATGTAAATAATAAAGCACCTATGATTCCTGTTAGATTACTTTCTAATGATAAACTTCGTAAATTAGGATGGAAACCAAAATATAATTTAAGAAGTGGATTAGAAGATGCGTTAAATTGGTACAAAGCAAACAAAAATTTATTTAACCCAAATTCAAAACCATAATGAGTCAACCAGAATATACTCCATATAAAGATGCATTGACATCTGTTATGAAATTTTTAGGAGAAAAAGATGATATTATATTTATAGGACAACAAATTGTTTATGCCGGAAATCCAATGAGTACTACATTAGGAGATGTACCAAAAGAAAAAATGGTAGAATTACCTGTAATGGAAGAAACGCAAATGGGAATGAGTTTAGGAATAGCTATGACCGGAAAAACAGTAGTTACATTTTATCCACGTTGGGATTTTATTATATGTGCTGCAAATCAACTAATTAATCATATCGATAAATATGAATTAATGACTGGAAAAAAAGCAAATATATTAATTAGACTTGGTAAAGGTTCAGATAAACCATTAGATCCTGGTCACCAACATAAAGGTAATTATTTTGAAGAATTTAAATCAATGTGTAAAAATATAGAATTTCATAACTTAAAGGATTGGAATGATATAGAATCCGCATACAAAAAAGCATATGAAACTGGCGGAGTTCATTGTTTAGTAGAATATCCTGAATTATATTATAAAAATTAATTATTATGAAAAATTGGCCAATTATTTCTTTTTTTGTAAAACTTTGGGAAGAAAGACAGAAGAAAAAAAGATTTAAGAAAAAATTAGAGGAGCTTAAAAAAAGAGACCCATTTGTTTATAAAAGTTTCTAATCTTTTATTAAAAGATATTTATATACAAATAAAAAGGGATTGTGGATAAACCAGTAGTTAAAAAAGCCATCGTTGTATATTCGGGCCGTTTTCAACCTTTTCATAAAGGACATTACGCTGCCTATCAAAAATTAGTGTCAAAATTTGGTGCTAATAATGTTTACATTGGTACATCCGATAAAACCGATGGTGGTAAATCTCCATTTAATTTTAAAGAGAAGGTAGTAATAATGGGTAAAATGTTTGGTATTGCACCAAACAAAATTATTCAGGTATCCAATCCATATGCTCCTAAAGAAATTCTTTCTAAATTTGATGGTAAAACAACTGCATATATTGCGGCAGTTGGGCAAAAAGATGCAGATAGATTAGCAGGTAAATATTTTAAACCATACAAAGGTAAAACGGGATATGGTTACGATGAAATAGGTTATACTTATATTATACCACCTGAACCAGAATCAATTAGCGGAACTGATGTAAGAAAGTGGTTAAGTTCGGATAATGCTGAAAAGTTATTTTTAAAAGCATATCCAAAATTTGATAAACAAATTTATAAAATGATAACTAACAAATTAGTTAAAGAGGAATTCATAAAAGGCTATCCATCTAAAGAAGATGTTAAAAAAATACAAAAGAAAAACGATAATATTCGTTCAGTAGCAACTACTGATGATTCTTATGTATATGACCCTATTGCAGAACAAATTGCAAAATTGGTATTTGAAGCCGATAGTTTTATTGAAGAATATTTTTTAGAAGAAGAACCTAATCCTATAATGGATAAGGAAATTACTTATACTTCAAAAGGTGGAGAAAAGAAAAAAATTACTATAAGAGGAGCGTTACGATTACCAAAAGACCACGAAGCACATATTCAAGCATCTAAATTGGTTAAAACAAATGATGCACCTGTTAATGAACCAAAAGGTAAAGCAGCAACCCAAGCGGATAAACCAGCTGAACCTGGACAACCTACAAAAAAAGGACAAACTGCGCAAGGTAAAATTGATAATACACCAAAAGATGGTGGAGAAAAAAAAGGACAGCAAGCGCCTCCACCACCACAAAAGTTGAGTGGAACTGAATTAAAATCGGATGCTGAAGATAGAGTTGCTAAAGAAAGAAAAGCTGAAGAACTAAAATCTGCATTAGATAATGAAATCAAATCATTGGGTAAAGAAGAGCAAGATTTCATTGAAAAAGGTGAACATAAGCAGGGTTCTAAATTTATGAACTCTTTAAAAGATGGTATTAAGAAAGTAGCTGATACAAAAGTTGTTAAAGCAATTGGACACGTATTACAACACAAAGCCGAAATGGTGAAAGGTAGTTGGGATGGTGTTAAAGCATTGGCAAGTGGGCAAAAGATTGGTTCTACTAAAAATAAAGAAACTGGCG
>Ga0194130_10001300_pt1 | contig 40866 bp, 44 predicted proteins | sample TA2KigsurfametaG_FD_160084 | JGI IMG/M metagenome (GOLD analysis project Ga0194130, IMG submission 160084) | Freshwater microbial communities from Lake Tanganyika, Tanzania - TA2015050 Kigoma 12 surface | ecosystem: Environmental > Aquatic > Freshwater > Lake | place: Tanzania: Lake Tanganyika...
CCTGTTGGCGTCATGTTGATCACCGCTCCATCGGCAGCCAACTCCAACACCGCCTCCGGATTGGCCTGGCACACCCGCTCGAACTGCTCCGGCGTCAGCCGCAGATCCGGAGGCAGCAGCAGCAGCAGCGGCGCGGTCTCCAGCTCAGCTGGCTGGGCGGAGGCCGGTGGTGGCGCCAGGGCCATGGGCCGTGTCAAAATCCTCCTGGAACGTTAGACAGAGGTGGCCGAGCCGGCCAGGCGTTCCAGCAGCGTTGGCGTTTCGGAGAAGAGTTTGGTTCAGCGCTCTTCGGCCGCCATCTCCTCCATGGCAATCGCGGCCCCGGCGTTTCGTTCCACCTCCTGGAGCTTGTCGGCTGAGATCGCAGGCGGACACGGCACTCCGGGAACGCCATGCTCCGAAGAGCGAAAAACGGACCAGCCCCCGCTGGCGCCCCGCCAGAGCTCCACCGACGGCCCAAGAAGCATCAGCTGGGCTTATAGGAGCCATCGCTAGCCCTGATCGGCACGCACCTTCACAATTGCCGCAACACTGCGTTACATTGCTTCGTGACGGAGGCCTGACGGTTTTCCGTCCTTCCATCCGTCCCCTGCATCGGGCTTCGGCCCTGTGCTCTCGACACTTTTCTCGTTCTCATGACCGCCACTCTCCAACAGCGCTCTGGCGCTTCGGCGTGGAATCAGTTCTGCGAGTGGGTCACCTCCACCAACAACCGCCTGTATGTGGGCTGGTTCGGTGTGCTGATGATCCCCACGCTGCTGGCCGCGACCATCTGCTTCATCGTCGCCTTCATCGCTGCTCCCCCTGTGGACATCGATGGCATCCGTGAGCCCGTGGCTGGCTCCCTGATGTATGGCAACAACATCATCTCTGGCGCTGTGGTTCCCTCCAGCAACGCCATTGGCCTGCACTTCTACCCCATCTGGGAAGCCGCCAGCCTCGACGAGTGGCTGTACAACGGTGGCCCTTACCAGCTGGTGGTGTTCCACTTCCTGATCGGCGTGTTCTGCTACATGGGCCGCGAGTGGGAATTGTCCTACCGCCTCGGCATGCGCCCCTGGATCTGCGTTGCTTACAGCGCTCCTGTTGCCGCTGCCTCCGCTGTGTTCCTGATCTATCCCTTCGGTCAGGGTTCCTTCTCCGACGGCATGCCCCTGGGCATCTCTGGCACCTTCAATTATATGTTGGTGTTCCAGGCTGAGCACAACATTTTGATGCACCCCTTCCACATGCTGGGTGTGGCTGGTGTGTTCGGCGGCAGCTTGTTCTCCGCCATGCACGGCTCCCTGGTGACCTCCTCCCTGGTGCGTGAAACCACCGAGAGCGAATCGCAGAACTATGGCTACAAGTTCGGCCAAGAAGAAGAGACCTACAACATCGTGGCTGCTCACGGCTACTTCGGTCGTCTGATCTTCCAATACGCCTCCTTCAACAACAGCCGCAGCCTGCATTTCTTCCTCGCTGCCTGGCCCGTGATCGGCATCTGGTTCACCGCCCTGGGCGTGAGCACGATGGCTTTCAACCTGAACGGCTTCAACTTCAACCAGTCGATCCTGGATTCTCAGGGCCGTGTGCTGAACACCTGGGCGGACGTTCTGAACCGCGCTGGCCTGGGCATGGAAGTGATGCACGAGCGCAACGCGCACAACTTCCCCCTCGACCTGGCCTCCGCAGAAGCCACTCCTGTGGCCCTGACGGCTCCTTCCATCGGTTGAGCGTGAGCGATCCTTCGGGATCAGCCTCCAAGCATCAAGCCCCTGTCGCGAGACGGGGGTTTTTTGTTGTGGGGTGGTTTTTGTGGGGGTATTTTCGGTGTTCAAAACCTTCACGATATTGTTAGCGACTTGCTCCACCGTATCGATGGTTGCCTCCAAAACACCCCGCACACAGTCCTGAAAAATGAACTAGGATGGACAGAGATCAATCTTCATCAATTGGGCGAACTCCTGCCTTCTGCCACGAGCCAATTCCCTGCTCTGTCAACTGTCGCCTTGGCAACCTTTGTTGCCGTCCTGCTGATCGCCATCCTCCAATCTGATCAAAGCAGTGATGACGATGATTCGGGTCCTGGTGATGGAGGTCTCATGCAGCCTGTTGGCATGCGAGCATGATCTGCGCGATTGATGGCGCAAATCTGCTTAATAGATGCTTAAGGCGATATGATTGTAAATTTTAGAGATTTTGCTTTATTGCTTGAAACCGGTCTGTATACTAGTCATTAATTCTGGTTTTTAAAGGTAGACCTCTTCTTGTGGATAAGCTACCCGGTGTGGCATTGTTCTACCGTATATTGCAGAGAGCAGAAGCAAAATTCCCAAACGCCCCACGAACATGCCAACAATCAACACCAGCTGGCCCCATCGATTGAGCTGACTGGTCACGCCAACGTCCAGACCCACCGTGCAGAAGGCGGACATGCAGGTGAAAAGTTTCTCCAGAAACGTGAATTGACCTGTCATGCTCTCCTCCCCTCCCGCTGTTGGCCCAAGGCCCAGCAAGAGCGTCATCACAACCACAAACAATCCTGAAGCCACGGTGACTCCAACAGCCTTGAAAATCAATTCGGGCGCAATCCGACGCTGACGGATTACCACTTCTCGACGATTGTCCAAGGTGGAGCGGGTGGCGCCAAGCAAGAGAGCAAGTGTTGTGGTTTTGATGCCGCCCCCTGTCCCCCCTGGGCTGGCGCCGATGAACATCAGGCCGATCATCAGCAGCAATCCCGCATCAGACAACGTTTCCTGAGACAACACCACCGTATTGAATCCCGCAGTACGTGTTGTGATGGATTGGAACAGCGTCACCTGAAGCTTGTCCCAAAGCGAAAGCTTGCTGATTACTCCATCGGTGGCGAATTGCTCGGTGAACAGCAAGCCAATCGCCCCGAGTGCAATCAGCAAGAAAGTGCTTCTCAGCACCAATCGTGTGTGCAGACTGAGGTTGCGCAAGCGACGCAGTCGGAACCGTTTAGTCCAGAGATCATTGGTCACCCGCCAGCCAATGCCACCGATCACAATCAAGGCTCCGATCACACCGTTGACCACCGGTTGCGAGCGGTAGCTCACCAGGTTATCGCTGAAGAGACCGAAGCCAGCATTGTTGTAGGCGCTGATGCAATGGAAGAGCGAAGTCCAGAGTCGTGCCCCGGGATGTTCGATCTCTACAAAGCCAAAGCAGTAGAGGATCAGAGAGCCCAACCCCATGATGATGGCCGCCGTCAGCAGGATGGAATTGAAGGTTGGGCCGATGCCTCCCACGCCGAATTCATCGAGGGCGCGCCCACGATCCAGTCGGTGCTTGAGGCCCGATCGTCCCTGCACGAATCCCTGCAGAAAGGTGGTGATGGCCATCAATCCCAATCCGCCAACCACAATCAACCCCGCCAGCACCACCTGGCCCAACAGGGTGAGCTCCTTGCCCACATCAATGATGGAAAGGCCCGTCACGGTGATCGCTGAGGTGACAGTGAACAGGGCTTCCCAGAGCCCGACGGAGTCCGAGGAACACGCCGGCGAAGCCAGGATCACGGTGCCGACACCGATCACAAGCAGGCCCGTCACCACCGTGAATTGCGGCACGGTGAGTTGGCGGCGCCATTGATCCAGGCGGCCCAGGGCGTGCGTCAGCAGGGAGGCTGAGCTCACGGCATCAGAGGAAAAGCGCACCCTATTGAATGGCAGCGTCCCCCCCTCAGCCAGACGCTTGGATTCCGGTCCCTGGCGCCACCACCTGCTCCTTGCCGGTGGCGGTCACACCCATGCCCTGGTGCTGCGCCGCTGGTTGATGCGTCCCCAGCTGCGCCCACCCGCCACCCGCATCTCCCTCATCAGCCGTCACAGCACCCTCTGTTACTCCGGACTGGTGCCGGCCGTTCTCGCGGGATTGGAGCCAGCCTCCAGCTGCCGGGTGGACCTCCGCCGCCTGTGTGCCCTGGCGGAGGTGGCCTTTGTGCGGGCGGACATCGTCGGCTTGGATCCCGACACCCGTCTTCTCAAGCTGCGGGGCCGCCCGCCCCTGGCCTTTGATCGCCTCAGCCTGGATGTCGGCGCCGTCACCGCCGCCGCCCCCGGAGAAACCGCTGTCAAACCTCTGGAGGGTCTGCTCGCCTGGGGTGATCGCCTCCCCGCCAGCGAACCGCGTCTCCGCGGTGGTGGAGCCTCGGCGCTGGAAGTGGCGCTGGCCCTGCGGGCTCGCGGCGTCCAGCCCCGGCTCCTGCTGCGCGGATCTGCACTCCATCTCGCCTCCCCCGCCGCCAATCGGCGCGCCGAGCAACTCCTGCGAGAGGCCGGCATCCCCGTGCGGCGCCAGGTCGACGCGACCCACCCCGCGGATTTGGCCTGCACGGGCGGTCGGGCGCCCGCCTGGCTCGCGGAGGGGGGCCTGCCGATTGATCCCGCCAGCGGCCGCGTGCTCACAGAGGCGACCCTGCAGGTGCGCGATCATCCCGCCCTCTTCGCGGCGGGCGATTGCGCGCTGATCGTCTCCCAGCCCCGGCCGCCCTCCGGTGTGTGGGCCGTCCGGGCGGCGCCGGTGCTCGCCACGAATCTGCGGCGCAGCCTGGAGAACCGGTCGTTGGCGTCCTGGCGACCGCAAGCGCTGGCGCTTCAGTTGTTGGGCGATGGGGGCGTCTGTGGCGTTCCCCGGGCCCTGGCGATCTGGGGACCCTTCGCCCTGGGGCCCCACCCTTGGCTCTGGCGCTGGAAGCGCCACCTGGACCACCGGTTCATGGCCAGCTTCGAGACGCTGCGCCCCATGACGCCCCCAGCGCCTGCGGCGAGTCCCGAAGCGGCATCCGATGTCCCTTCCGCCATGGGATGTCGGGGCTGCGCCGCCAAGCTCGCCGCAGCTCCCCTCCGCTCTGCGCTTACCCGTTTGGCGGCCCTGGATGGCAGTTCCGATCCCCCGGCTCCGGAGGACGCGCCGCTCCTGCGCCAGCTGGAGGACGGGCAGCGGCTGTTGCAGAGCGTGGACGGCTTCCCCGCCCTGGTGGCTGACCCCTGGCTCAATGGTCGCCTGACGACCCTCCATGCCTGCGGGGATCTCTGGGCCAGCGGTGCTGCGGTCGACTGCGCCCAGGTGGTAGTCACCATCCCCCGGGGAAGTCCGCGCCTCCAGGAGGAGCTGCTTCTGCAGACGCTCGCGGGGGTGCGGTCCGTATTGGATCCCCTTGGCGCGCCCCTGCTCGGGGGCCACACCCTGGAGGGCCGTGATGGCGCGGGTCTGGCGGTCATCCTGACCGTCAATGGCCTGGCGCACCAAAGCCGCCATTGGGGGAAGGGCCCCCTGGCAGCCGGCGACGTCTTGGTGTTGAGCCGGCCGATCGGCAGTGGTGTGCTGTTTGCCGCCGCCATGGCCGGCCTCCCCTGCGGACCCTGGCTGGATGACGCCCTGGCGCACCTGGAGCGGGAGCAGGCGGCGCTCGTTCCCCTGCTGGCGGCCCATGGGTGTCACGCTTGCACGGACATCACGGGGTTTGGCCTGTTGGGTCATCTCGGCGAGATGCTGAGCGCCGCCCCGACCCCGCCGTCCGCAACGGCCCCGCGGCTGGTGGTGGAGCTGGAGGGTGGGGCCATTCCCGCTTTCCCTGGTGCTCTGGAGCTTCTCGCCGAAGGTCGGGCCAGCAGCTTGGCTCCCGCCAACGCCGAGGCCCTGCCGCTGTTGCGGAGGAGCGTCCGCTGGGTTGGGGTCGAGCCCCTGACCCCCGCTCGGGAGGGGTTGCTGATCGATCCCCAGACCTGCGGACCGCTGCTGGCCGCGCTCCCCGGCGCGCGGGCGACGGCGGCCCTGCGCGCCCTCCATCAGGCGGGCTTTCCGGAGGCCAGGGTCATCGCCCGTGTGCGATCCGAGCCCGAGGGGCATCCCGAGGCTGAACGGGAGGCTCTGGTCTGAGCGTCAGGGCCTCTGGACCTTGACCCGTCCTTCCCGCAACAGCAGATCCGCCGCCGCCTCAGCCGTGAGTTCCTCTAGATCCACGGTGGTCCTCTCCGCGTGGGCCGCAGTCTCGCGGTCATAACAGCGGTCGTAGTAGTCGAGCATCTGAGCGCAGGCCCGCTCCATCTCCCCTTGAGCGATGGCCTCCACCGCCGCCGCGGTGCGCTGGGGGCCCAAGCGCTTGCTGATGCGCAGGGTGGCCTCCGTCAGGGCCTCGGGATCCTGCGCGCCGTAGATCTCCACGAGATGACGCAAGCGTTCCTGGAGGGGTCGCCGTACCTCCAGCACGGGAGCGGTCCGCATCCGCCGCCACAGGCCTGCCGGGATGCGACAGCGACCCACCTGGGCACTCTCCGCCTCCAACCAGAGTTCGGCGGCCATGGCGGAACGCCGCAGCACCGCAGCGAGGCGATTCTCAAAGTGCTCCCCGCTGGGCTGAGCGGGCTGGCCGAGCCCGCCGAAGCTGCTGCCGCGATGGTGAGCCAGCCCCTCCAGATCCACCACGGCCACCCCTCGGGCGGCGAGGGCGAGCAACAACGCGGTTTTGCCTGTGCCGGTGCGTCCCCCCAGCAGCCGCAGCGGCCAGGGCTGTTCCATCATCGCCAGCACCCACCGCCGATAGGCCTTGTAGCCCCCCTCCAGCAGCACGACCGGAAGGTCCAGGGTCGAGGCCAGCCAGGCGACGCTGCCGGAGCGCAGACCGCCACGCCAGCAATGCAGCCGCAGGGGATGGTCCGGCGCCTGGTCGCGAGCGGCGATGAGCTGGTCGGCCAGGTCCGCCAGGCGTGGGCCGACCCTGGCGAGACCCCGATGGACGGCCCGCTGGCGGCCGGCGTGCTTGTAGAGGGTACCGACTTCAGCGCGCTCCGCGTCGCTGAACAGGGGGAGATTGCGGGCGCCCGGGATGTGGCCCTGTTCAAATTCCGCGGGGGTGCGCACATCCAGCAGCGTCCCCTTGCCCTCCAGAAAGTCCTCGATCGGGATGGATGTCATGCGCAAGGGGAGGTCACCGGTGTGAATGGTCATCGCTGCCCCAGCTCCTGGCCGGCAAAAGTCCATCCGTAAAGTGCCATGAGTCTTTTCCCCTGGGAGGATCGATGCGGCGTCGCCGGTTTACACGATTCGCCACATTCGCGCTCTGTCTCGCCGGGCTGGCGGGTCTGGGCCTGCCGCGCTCCGCAGGAACCGTGGCGGCCGCCTCACCCTCTGGAGGGTCCCCCCCGGTCCTCCGGATGAGCGCCATTCCGGATCAGAATCCGGAAAAGCTCAACCGGCTCTACCCGCTGGTGGCCCGGGTGCTCTCCCGGCAGCTTGGCGTTCCCGTGCGCTACGTGCCGATGGTGGACTACGCGGCGGCGGTCAGCGCCTTCCGCACCGGCGATCTGGATCTGGTCTGGTTCGGCGGGCTGACGGGCGTGCAGGCTCGCCTTCTCAAGCCTGGCGCCCGCGTGATCGCCCAACGGGACATCGACGCCAACTTTCGCAGCGTCTTCATCGCCAATCCCGGCAGCGGCCTGAGGCCCTTCGTGCCGATGAAGGGTTTGACAGCCCTGCGCGGCAAGCGCTTCACCTTCGGCTCCGAGAGTTCCACCTCCGGCCGGCTGATGCCCCAGTGGTTCCTGGCCCAGGCCGGCGTGCAACCACGGGATTTCGCCGGCGGGGCCCCGGGCTTCAGCGGCAGCCATGACGCCACCATCGCTCTGGTGCAGAGCGGTGCCTATGAGGCCGGCGTGGTCAACGAGCAGGTGTGGCGCAGCAGCCTGCGCAGTGGCAAGGCCAATCGCGCCAAGGTCTTTCTCCTCTGGACAACCCCGGGCTATCCCGATTACCACTGGCTGGCCCAGCCCAATCTGGATCGACGCTTCGCGCCGGGCTTCACAGACAAGATCCGCGCGTCCATCCTCAGCTGGCGGCAGAAGGATCCCGAGCAGAAGATCATTCTTGAACTTTTCGGCGCTCAGCAATTCACCACAGCCCGTCCGGAGGACTACAAGCGCATTGAAAGCATCGGACGGCAGATCGGCCTGATTCGCTGAGCGCAGGCCCATGGACCCTCTGCTGGCCCTGGAGGGCATCACCGTGCGGGGTCGTGACCAGCCCAGGTTGCGTCAGGTGAGTCTTTCCCTGTGGCCCGGGGAGCGTGTGGCCCTTCTCGGGCCCAGTGGCGCGGGCAAAAGCACCCTCCTCGCCGTGGCCAACGGCCTGCTCCCCCCCGACGCGGGCCACGTTCGCTGGGAGGGAGTGCCCCCCGCCCGTTCTCGCCGAGCACGCCGCCGCCAACAGGCCCGCATCGGCACGCTCTGGCAGGACCTCCGCCTGATCGAGGAGCTGAACGTGCAGCAAAACCTCAACGCCGCGCGGCTGGCCGATTGGAGCTGGCCCAAGGCCTGGCTCAACCTGCTCGTTCCCCTGGACACGGACGCCAACGCCGCCGCCCTCGCCTGGGTTGACCTGGAGGCCGCGCTGCTGCCGAGGGCCGTGGCGGAGCTGTCCGGCGGTCAGCGCCAACGGGTGGCGATCGCTCGCCTGCTGCGTCAGGAGGCTCAGTTGTGGTTGCTCGACGAACCCCTCGCCAGCCTGGACCCCCGACGCGCTCAGGAGGTGTTGGCGTTGCTCCTGCGGCTTGGCCAGGCGCCCAGGGCTGTCCTGCTGTCGTTGCATCGCCCGGATCTCTTGGCGGGATTTGATCGGGTCCTCGGCCTGCGCCAGGGGACCCTGTGGTTCGACGTCCCGGCCTCCTCGCTCATGCCCTCCCAGTTGGAGGCTCTCTACGCCGGCGCCCCCCCCGCCGATGGCTGACACCCGCCCGATCCCCCTTGAGGCTCCGGCCCGCTGGCCTCCGGCGGCTCCCCTGCTCCCCCTCCTCCCCGCCCTGGTGGTCCTGCCGGTCCTTCTCGTCCTGCCCGGGCAGGTGCACGCGGGAGGGTGGGATCTCGTTGGCCGTTTTCTTCTGGCGGCCCTGCGTCCCTCCGCCGACCCCCTGGTCTGGCGCTCCGCTGTCGAGGGCTTGGCCATCACCCTGGGCATGGCCCTCCTCGGCTGGACAACCAGCCTGCTCGGTGGGTTGCTGCTGGGTTGTGCCAGCTCCCGCACCCTTTGGCGGCAGACCGCAGGGCAGCTCTGGCCTGCCAGCGCTCTGCGGCGCCTCCTGGCCCTTCCCCGTTCGCTCCACGAGCTTCTGTGGGGATTGCTGCTGCTGCAGCTTCTCGGGCTGCGCCCCGTGGTCGCGGTTGTGGCGATCGCCCTTCCCTACAGCGCGCTGGTGGCGCGGGTGTTGGCGGATCAGCTCGATGGCTTGGACACCTCCCGCCTGGAGGCGCTCCGCTGTGCGGGCGCCAGCGCCCCCGCCGCCCTGCTGACAGCCCTCGGCCCCGCCCTGCTGCCGGGGTTGCTCAGCTACGGGGGCTATCGCCTGGAATGCGCCCTGCGCAGCGCCACGCTGTTGGGCGTGTTCGGGTTGGGCGGGCTGGGCACCGAGCTGCGGCTCACTCTGCAATCCCTGGAATTTCGCGAGCTCTGGTGCGGTCTCTGGGTCCTTCTCGGCGCCATGCTCCTTTTGGAGGGTGGTCTGGCGGCCCTGCGTCGTCGCTGGCTGTCCCCCCGCCGGCTGCGCTTGGCCCCGTCCGGCGATCGACCAACGCGTCCGCTGGCCGCGGGGGGGCGGGAACTGCTCCTGGTGGCTGTGCTCCTCCCGCTGCTCTGCTGGTGGGTGGGCGGAGCCTTGGGGGTGCGTCCCGGGGATCTGGTGGCGGTTCAACCCTTGCCTCCTCTGGGCACACCCGACTGGGAGGCCATGCTCAGCCTGCCCTGGGCCACCCTGATCTCCAGCACCCTGGCCCTGACCCTCCTCTCCGGAGCTCTGGCGGTTGGCCTGGCACCGCTTCTTCTGCTTCTGGTGGCCCCATGGCCCCGGGCTCGCTGGGTGGTGCGTCTGATCTGGGCCCTGGGCCGCCTCTGGCCGCCGCCTCTGACCGCCTTGCTGCTCCTGTTTCTCTTGCGTCCGGGCCTGCTCACGGCGGCCCTGGCCCTGGGCTTTCACAATCTGGGCATTCTCGGCCGACTCCTGCTGGAAGGACTGGAGGAGGCCCCGTCGGGTCCGCCGCAGGCCTTGGCCTTGTTGGGTGCCGGTCCTCGCTTGAGCCTCCTCTACGGCTCCCTCAGCGCCGTCGCCCATCCTTATCTGGCCTACGGGGCTTATCGCACCGATGTGATCCTGCGGGAGACGGTGGTGGTGGGTTTGGTGGGCGCGACCGGGTTGGGCAGCCAACTGCTGGAGAGTCTCAGCGCCTTCGCCTGGGAGCGCATCCTGGCCCTGGTGGTGGTCTATGCCACTCTCACCCTGCTGGGGGAGGAGCTGGCGGATCGCCTGAGGCGGCGGCTGCTCTCCAGGCCCGTGGCTCCATCCCTTCCAGTGTCCCCAGCCTTGTCAGATCCTTAACCTTTCCCTTGCCCAAGCGGCGAACAATGAAGGCACCCGGGCCTTGGCCTGTGTCTCTCCTGGCCGTCCCTCAGTCGGACAGGTTGGCGCACCCTGGAGGCCGGCCAGCGCCTCCGGGGGGAGATCCCTCCGGCCGATGGCGAGAGTTGCAAGTCCTGGAGGTGACCCCGACGTGGGCGTGGTTGAGCTGTCAGCAGCGTTGCCGGTTCACGGCGGGCCTACGGATCGCGCAGGAGGGGGGAAAGGGGTCTCTCGTCGTGGCTCCCCTGCACCCCGTGCCCGGGGAGCGGCTTCGGCGCGTCGGTGACCGACTGCGTCTCACCGCCGCCGTCACCGACGCGGCGGATGCCATTCCCTGCGGTTCTCCAGAGGTGTTGCACCAGCTCCGTGTCGGGGAGCCGGTGGTCTTCGACGACGGGAGGCTCCATGGTCTCGGATTGAGGCTGTCCAGCCTGAGCAGGTGCTGCTGCGCATCACCGCCGCCCCCGGGCGGGGCTACCGCCTGAAAGCCGACAAGGGAATCAACCTCCCCGAAAGCGACTTCACCATCCCCGCCCTCCCCGCCAAGGATCTTCAGGATCTGACCTTTGCCGCGCCCCATGCCGATCTCATCAACGATGCCTTCGTCCATCGGGTGGCGGACATTGAGGCTCTCCACCAGCACTGCGCGGAACGCGGCATCAGCGAGGTTGCCCTGGTGTTGAAGGTTGAAACCCTTCAGGCTGTCCGCGACCTGCGGCCCATCTGCCCTGCATTTGGGCCACTCAGGTGCTGGAGTCGATGGTCCGGGGGGGGGCCGACCCGGGCGGCGATCACGGATGCGGCCATGGGAGCCCGGGCCGAGCATGGGCGCCATCGAAACCAATGGCGCAGTTGTCTGGCCTTCTCGCTGGAGCCCAGCCCGAAAAAATTTCATGCCAGCCCTTGATCCGCGCGCGCAGAAGGGTCTGCGGGCCGATCAGTCGCCGAGCTGACCGCAGTCCTCGATCACCACCGCGGCGCTGGGACGGCCGGACCGACTGCCACGGGCTTCGATCGCCTGAAGCAGCGCAAGACCCTCTCGCAGCTCCCCGAAAACAACGTGTTTGCCATCCAGCCAGGGGGTGACCGTGGTGGTGATGAAGAATTGGGAGCCATTGGTGTTGGGCCCCGCGTTGGCCATGCTCAGCAACCCTCCCTTGTCATGACTGAGATCAAAGTTTTCATCCTCGAATTTTGAACCGTAGATGGACTCACCACCGGTGCCATTTCCTGCGGTGAAGTCTCCTCCTTGACACATGAAATCAGGAATGATGCGATGAAAAGCAGATCCTTTGTAGCTCAATGGCCTGCCGCTGAGACCTACCCCCTTTTCTCCGGTACAGAGAGCCCGGAAATTTTCAGCTGTCTTTGGCACCACATTCGCAAAAAGTTCAAAGATGAGACGCCCGGAGGGCGCCCCATCAATGCTGATGTCAAAGTAAACGCGGGGGTTGGGGCCGGTCATGGCGGACGGTGATTTCCGTTCTGATCATGCCGCATGGCCCGGAGGTGGCCTCACTCGTGCATCACGTCGGCATGCAGAACATCCATCACGGACAACACCTTCTCGGTGTCCGTGGTCGAAAGGCCCAGGGTGGCGGCCAGATTGTCCAGGATGTTGCGTTCATCCGCCTCCAGGGGGCCATCGGAACGCATGATTTCCGCAGCCACGGCATAGGCGGTGGCCCGCTGTCGTGGACTGAGGACCTCCGCGGCCTCCACCATCAGATGCTGAGCGCCCTTGCTGCGCATGTCGCGCAACAGCTGGTCCATCAGTCGCACCATGCCCGCGTCGCCGTAATCCCGGAAGGGGTGGCGATAGTCGAGGGCGTGGCGCAAGGCGCGAGAGCCGGCCATGGTCAAGACGCCATCCCAGGAGACGGCCGCCAGGGCGATGGCCGCGAAGGCGCTGGGTGGCTCCAGGGCTCCTTCCGCGGAGGCGTTGGGCTCGAGCCTGGTCTGTGGGCGGGAGGTGACGGTCATGGATGAGGGGGGGTGGCCCTCCATGGGCGGAGGGGAACAGCAGAGATGACGCGAAAACACGTCTCACATCCAGCCAATTTGGTTCAGTGGTGCTTGTTGTGCCGGTAGCCAATTCGACAAATCTGAACGGTTGAGTATCCCTACTCAACCCTGGCAACCACCGCCCTCCGGGTTGGCTCCAACCCTCAACTCCCGCTCCGCCCCAGGGGTTCGGTGGGGGCGGGGAGGTTGCCGCTCGCGAAAATGGCCGCAGGTGGCGCAAGGCCCCTCCGGAAGCACCGCACAGCGCAGGAGCGGACTCAGCGCGTTGAAATGACAGCTTGGATTGCCGATCACCCATTGGCCCTTCCACCACAGCGCATCCGCTGGACGCGCCTGCCGTTTCACCTCCAGAGCCACTGCGGTGAGCTGGTAGCGGCCATCCCGCAAGGCATAGCGATGGCGGCGTTGGGTGACCAGCAATGGCTGCGCATCCACTTCAATCCATAGACCTGGTTGAGGATTGCTTGGCAGTTCCTCAAGGTCGAGACGAGCCAGCACCTGATTGCTGCCACTCAAGCGCAGTTCCACTTGCATCGGCGGAATCTAGTTCCCAACGTCCGGTTCGTTGGTCACGGTCTCGGCCAGCGCTGCGGGTTGTCGCACGGAAAACCCCCAGAGCAAAAGGATTCCGACCGATAGCAGCAGCACCCATTCCGGTGGAGACAATTGGGGAAGTCCCAACCGCACAAGAAGCCGCAATCCCACCAGACCCACCGCCACGTAACCAGCCGTTTCCAGATTGGGGTAGATCTCCAACCAGCGGCTGAAAAGTCCGGCAGTCAAGCGCAGGGTCAGCACCCCGATCACTCCCCCGGCCATGACGATCAGCAGACGATCGGTGACCGCCACCGCAGCGGCGATGCTGTCGAGGGAAAAGGCCAGATCCGTCAGGGCCAGGGTCAGGACCACCTGGCGCAGCGAGGGCGCGGCGGGGTGGGCGTTCGGTGCATCCGCACCCGCCTCGTCCCTCGGCGATCCCGCTGGCATCGCCGCTCTAGCGGCGGTGGAGGCGGTCCAGACCGCCAGGAGTTGTTTGCCACTCAGCCACAACAAATAGAGGGATGCCGCCAGTTGCAAGGGCCAGAAGTTCAAGACCCAACCAGCGGCAGCAATCAGGGCAAGCCTCAAAACCAAGGCGAGGAAGAGGCCGAAGTTGAGAGCTTGCTGTTGCTTGGCGGGATTGTGCAATCCTCGTGAAATCGCGGCGAGCGCGATGGCGTTGTCAGCGGAGAGGATGGCTTCGAGTGCGACGAGCAGAGGCAACAGCAGGAGAAACTCATGCCATTGATCAGCCCCGACGAGCAGGGGTGTGAGGGAGGGAACGGTTTCCGCTTCCATGTTCGGTGGTGGCCCAGCGGGCAGAGCGATCGCTCGCCGGTGGAGCAGACCTGAACCATCCTAGAAAAGCACCTCCACCGCTCAGGGTCCGCGTCCATGGAATACCGGGCTCGTCTTGTGCACGCGGATACCAAGGGACGGGTGGTGGAAGTGCGCGCGTTCGAGGGGGAGCGCTGTCTGGGCTCGGCCCTGGGCGAGGCCACCACCGCCGAGGAGGCGGAAGACCGAGCGCAAGAGCGGTTGCGCCTGCGACTCGGTCGCGCCGAGGCCGTGGAACCGGCGGATCCCTCCAGGTCTCCGGTCTCCACCCCTCGTCGTCGCGAGGCCGTGGCAGATCCTCCCTCGCCAGCTTCGGAACCCGAGGAACCGCCGCCCCCCCCCGCGGTCCGGTCTCCGCTCTTGTGGGAGGAACGAAGCTCCTCTCCACCCTTGCCGTCGCCAGAGCCCGCTCCGGATCCCTCCCCGTCAGCCGGGGATCCGGAGGATTGGAGCGCCGATCTCATCCGTCTGGACGCGCTCCTCGCTGCCCTGGGCTGGGGACGTGAACAGGAAAGAATCTATCTGCGCCGCCTTTTCGGACAACCGAGTCGCAGCCGCCTGACCCGCTACGCCGATCTGATGGTGTTCCGCCAGGCCTTGGAGGCCCTGCCTCCCGGCAGTGCGCCGGAGTCGGCGCCGCTGCCGATCCTGCGCCGAGACCTTTTGTCCCAGTGTGATGACCTCCTGGGACGTCTCGCCTGGACAACCGAACGGGCACGCGAGTGGCTGGAGGCGCACTTTGCGGTCTCCAGCCGGCAGCGCCTGAACGACGACCAGTTGCTGGCCTTCAACTTGTTGCTGGAGGGTGAACTGCTCGGGCAGACGGAGATTGGCGGAGCAGGCCATTGTTTAGAGTTGCCTTCAGCCTCCAAGGAAACCTCCCTCTCATGACCATTCGCGTCGGCATCAATGGCTTTGGTCGTATCGGACGCCTGGTGTTTCGCCGTGCCTGTGAATCCTCCGATGTTGACGTGGTGGCGATCAATGACTTGATTGATGTTGAGTATATTGCTTATATGCTTCGCTACGACTCCACCCATGGCCGTTTTCAAGGTCAAGTTGAAGTCAACGATGGCGCTTTGATCGTGAACGGCCGCAATATTCGCATTACGGCAGAGCGCGATCCCGCTAATCTTCGCTGGGGAGAGATCGGCGTGGATACCGTCTTGGAATCCACGGGATTCTTCTTGACGGATGTGCTGGCACGCAAGCACATTGCATCAGGCGCGAAGAAGGTTGTTCTTTCTGCTCCTTCCAAGGACGAAACACCGATGTTTGTCATGGGGGTGAATCACACCACCTATGCCGGTCAGGAAATCGTCTCCAATGCCTCCTGCTCCACCAACTGTTTGGCGCCGATGGCCAAGGTAGTGCATGAAACCTTTGGAATTGCCAGCGGTTTGATGACCGCCGTGCACGCAACAACCGCCACACAAAAAACCGTTGATGGTCCGTCTGTGAAAGACTGGCGTGGAGGACGTGGTGCGGCCCAGAACATCATCCCTTCCTCCACAGGGGCCGCCAAAGCTGTCGGCAGGGTCATCCCCGCCCTGAATGGCAAGCTCACCGGCATGGCTTTTCGAGTGCCAACACCTAACGTTTCCGTTGTTGATCTGACCGTCAATCTGGAGCGCTCTGCCACTTATCAGGATGTCAAAGATGCCATGAAGCAGGCGGCTGAGGGCGAGTTGAAAGGAATCTTGGCCTACACCGAAGATGATGTGGTCTCCACTGATTTTCTTGGCGAATCCTGCACGTCAATTTTTGATGCCGGAGCCGGCATCGCTTTGACTGACAGATTCATGAAGCTGGTGTCCTGGTACGATAACGAATGGGGATATTCATGCAAGTGCGTGGATCTGATTCGACATATCAATACCGCGTCGTAAGGCTCTGCCTCAACTCTGATTGAACGAGGCGGTGTGCCTCACTTTGCACTCCTTGCTCACAAGGTCATGTGCCCTGTAAGTATCCTCTTGCAAGCCATAGGCCTCGTGCTCAAGGAGTTTTTCTTCCTCGCTGATATTCTTGTAGATCGACGTGGAAAGTGAGCGCTGGGTTGCCGGGTCAGGGGAGACGGGGATGCCGAGAGCCTTTGGCTTGGCAAGCAGTGATCCAGCGCGGCAGCTCTGCGCCACATGGATGGCTTCATGGTTGAGCACGCGTAAAAAATCCTTCGAGCCCTGATCCATGACGCGGGGTTGGATACGCATTGTTCCCTGCCGGTGATCCCATTCGGCCGCTGCTCCCTTTTTGAGCGTGGGAGCCAGTGTCACCCGGACCCCCGCATCGCGCAGCGCTTCCAAAAGTGAGTTAATCGCCTGCCTTTCCGTATCGAATGTCGGGGGATCATTGATCAACGACCGCAATTCAGCCAAGCTCAAGTCCGCTTCTCCAGCACGTTTTTTGTAGAGGTAGCGAATAGAGCCATCTGGCAAAAGCTCCTCCTGTGGTTGCCATTGGGAGTCGGCCTCCTCCAGCTTTGTGAACAGATCAATACGATCCAGGCTTGGTGTCACGCGATCGATGGCGGGAAGAGGAGCAACACTTCCAGACAGCCCGAAGGGCGACGTCGATTTCAAAAACCTGGATTGAACGTGCTCCAGCAGATGGGGGCCAAAGAGGACAGCTGTGCTTGCCGATGCCACGGCCATACCCCAACGCAAACCTTCAGCAAACCGGGATACTTTGACCAGAGTGCGCCCGCAGCGGATACATTTAAGTGTAGACCTTGGACGGTGCTTGAAACGAACCGGTAAGCAGTCACAAGCCGGACATTGGTACAGCCGCACTTGAGCCTTAACATATTTCTCACAATTTAGCAGTTCCCGCGCTGAGTGCCCGCTCGGGATCCCCCTGGTGCGCTGTGCGCCGCCAGGGAGATCCCACCTTTTGGCGCCCCTCGATCCTGTGTCACACCCAAGGGCCGTGACTTGCGAGGATCACCTCCTTCCTCCCTGGGGTCATGCCTTTTTCCGCCCTGGTTCGTCAGTTGCGCCAGGCGCCACTCACGGCAGAGGTGCTGGCGCGAGCGCAACGGGAGCAGCGGCTGCTCCTGAGGGGCGGCGGCCGCGTGTCCCGGGCCCTGGTGACCAGTGCGTTGGCCCAGTTGGCGGAAGCTCCTCTGCTGGTGATCGTGCCCACTCTGGAGGAAGCGGGACGCTGGGCTGCCTTGTTGGAACTCATGGGGTGGAGCTGCTTGCTCTATCCCACCAGCGAAGGGTCTCCTTACGAGCCGATGGACACCACCAGTGAGATCACGTGGGGTCAGCTGCAGGTTCTCAGTGAGCTGCTGCAACCTGCTCCCAAAGCCATCGTGGCCACGGAGCGAGCCCTCCAGCCCCACCTGCCACCCAAAGAGATCTTCGCTCAGCGCTGTCAGCCGCTCCGGCGCGGGGATCGCATCTCGCTTGACGCGCTGGGACACACCCTGGCCCATCTCGGCTACGAGCGGGTGTCCACCATTGAGCAGGAGGGAAGCTGGAGCCGTCGCGGCGATCTTCTCGATGTGTTCCCGGTGAGCGCGGAGCTGCCGATTCGCCTGGAATTCTTCGGGGATGAGCTGGAGAAACTGCGGGAATTTGACCCGGCGACGCAACGTTCCCTCGATGGTGTCGAGCAGGTGCTGCTCACACCCACCAGTTTCAGTCCTCTCGTGGCCGATGCCCTGAGGGAGGCTCTCCCCGCCGGATTGGAGGCCCTGTTGGGACCGACCCGCTGCGCGACCTTGTTGGATGGCGGCACGCCGGACGGTCTTCGCCGCTTGCTGGGGCTGGCCTTCCCTGAACCCGCCAGCCTGTTGGACTACCTGCCCTCAGACGCCTGGATTGCGGTGGATGAGCGCCGCCATTGCCTGGCCCACGGCCAGCAGTGGTTTGATCACGCCAACGAGCAATATCAGGAAGCTGTTCAGGATCTGGACGCGGAAGGGGCGGGGGACAACTCCGCAACCCTTCCCGCTGTGCTGCATCGCCCTCCCGAGGAGGCCATGGCTGGCCTGGGGGACTTTGCTGGCTTTGACCTGGCCGAGCTGCTGGAGCGGGACGGCGCCACGAACAGTTTTGACCTGGCATCCCGCCCGGTTCCCGCGCACCCGAATGCTTTCGGGCGCCTGGCGGAACAGGTGCGGGCCTATGGGCGCGAGCAGCAGCAGGTGTGGTTGCTGTCGGCCCAACCCTCCCGGGCCGTGGCCTTGCTGGAGGAGCACGATTGCGTCGCGCGCTTTGTTCCCAACCCCGGCGATTGGCCCGCGATCGACCGGCTGGTGGCTCAGCGGACCCCTGTGGCGCTCAAGAGCCGAGGCACCGCCGAATTGGAAGGGGTGCTGCTGCCGGCCTGGAAGCTGGTGCTGGTCACAGACCGGGAATGTTTTGGCCAGCACAGCCTGGCGGCGACGGGTTTTGTGCGTCGCCGCCGACGGGCTGCCAGCCGCACGGTGGATCCGAACCGCATGGTCCCGGGGGATTTTGTCGTGCACCGCAACCACGGCATCGGCCGCTTTTTGAAGCTGGAAAAACTGGTGCTTGCAGGGGAGGCTCGCGACTATCTGGTGGTGCAATATGCCGATGGCTTGCTCCGAGTCGCTGCCGATCAGTTGGGCAGTCTTGGTCGCTATCGCGCCACAGGTGATGGTGCGCCAGAACTCAACCGCATGGGCGGAACAGCTTGGTTGCGCACCAAGGAGCGAGCGGCAAAGTCGATCCGCAAGATTGCGACAGATCTGTTGAAACTTTATGCGGAGCGACATCAGATCGGCGGTTTTGCTTTCCCCCCTGATGGTCCTTGGCAACAAGAATTAGAGGACTCATTCCCTTACGATCCAACTCCAGATCAACTCAAGGCTATTGCCGATGTGAAGCGTGACATGGAGAGACCTCAACCGATGGATAGATTGGTTTGTGGTGACGTGGGCTTTGGCAAAACGGAAGTAGCCATACGGGCCATCTTCAAGGCTGTTACTGCTGGAAAACAAGTCGCCATGTTGGCTCCAACGACAGTATTGGCCCAACAACATTGGCGCACTCTCAGCGAGCGATATGCACCCTACCCCCTTAAAGTCATGCTGCTGAATCGTTTTCGAACGGCGAACGAAAGGCGCACGATCCTTGATGGATTGGAATCCGGTCAAGTCGATGTTGTTGTTGGTACGCATCAGCTGCTTGGCAAAAAGACCGTCTTCAAGAATCTTGGCTTACTGGTGGTGGATGAAGAACAGCGCTTCGGTGTTCAGCAGAAAGAGAAAATCAAGTCTCTTCGCAAGGATGTGGATGTGCTCACGCTCAGTGCCACGCCGATTCCGCGCACGCTGTACATGAGCTTGTCGGGCGTTCGGGAGATGAGCTTGATCACCACGCCACCACCCTTGCGACGCCCGATCCGCACCCATCTAGCCGCCTTGGACGAGGAGGCGGTCCGCAGTGCCATGCGCCAGGAGCTGGATCGTGGTGGCCAAGTCTTCTATGTGGTGCCCAGAGTGGAGGGCATCGACGGGGTGGCGGAGCGTTTGCGCACCATGCTGCCCGGAGTGCGTTTATTGGTGGCCCATGGTCAAATGCCGGAGGGCGAATTGGAGAGCGCCATGGTGGCCTTCAACAGCGGTGAAGCGGATGTGATGCTCTGCACCACCATCATTGAGAGTGGGCTTGATATTCCACGTGTGAATACCATTCTGGTTGAGGATGCGCAGAAATTTGGCCTGGCTCAGCTCTACCAGCTCCGAGGCCGTGTCGGGCGCAGTGGCATCCAGGCGCACGCTTGGCTCTTTTATCCAGGAGAAGCGTCTCTCAGTGAGGCGGCGCGCCAGCGTCTTCGCGCAATCCAGGAGTTTGCGCAACTGGGTTCGGGATACCAGTTGGCCATGCGTGATATGGAAATTCGCGGTGTGGGAAACCTTCTGGGCGTTGAACAGAGCGGTCAGTTGGAGAGCATCGGTTTTGACCTTTACATGGAGATGCTTCAGGAATGTCTCGCTGAAATTCAGGGCCAGGAGATACCCTCCGTGGACGATACTCAGGTCGATTTGCAGGTGACGGCATTCATTCCTGCCGAATGGATCAGTGAAAATGAAGAGAAGATGGCCGCCTATCGATCCGCCGCCCACTGCCAGAGCAAGGCGGCTTTGCTGGAGCTTGCGGCTGGATGGGCAGATCGTTATGGACCCATTCCCGCGCCGGTCCAGAGTCTGCTGCGCTTGTTGGAATTGAAGTTGCTGGCGAAGCGGTGTGGCTTCTCCCGCATCCGTCCGGACAAGCCCAATATCGTGCTGGAAACACCGATGGAGGAGCCCGCTTTTCGACGCCTTCGCCAGGGTTTGCCTTCCCATCTTCACGGACGGTTGGTTTACCAGGGCGGAGCCAGTGCCACCGCCAAGGTGCTGGCCCGTGGCCTCGGTGCCCTGCCGATCGACAAGCAGCTGGAGGATCTCAGGGACTGGCTGGAGACGATGGCCGCCCAGCTCCCCGCTCCTGAGGGGAGTGGCGCGGAATCGGACGGGACGGAGGCCAACCGTTCGCGTGAGGCGGCGGTGTTGGTGGTATGAATCCACCGCGTCATTCCGCCGGGCCGAGGATCCGACGGGCGAGAGCTTCGGCGCTCCGCAGCGCTCCTTCCACACCGGCGAATCCTGGACCGTCGATGAAATCACCGCAGAAGCCCAGCTTCAGCGAGCTGTTCCAGCAGAGGGCTTGGGGCAGGCCCCGCGGTAGGGGAAAAGCCGCGCCCCAACGCATGAGCTGCCATTCCCCCCGTTCTGAGGGACGGGGAGGCAACCACTGCGCCATCACCTCATCCAGACTGCGCGCCAGCGCTTGCATGACGAGCCGCTCCTCCTCGGCGCGCGGTGGCAGACCCAGCTGGCGAGCCATCGCGGAACGGGCTCCGTAAACGCTGAGATGCTCCGCCGCAAAGGTGGCGCTGGAGTGCACGACGACAGCCCATTCCCCCCGGGGCAAGGGTTGGCTGAACAGGCGCCAGAGTCCCCACCGCTGCTGGGCCGAGGGGTCAAAAGCCAACAGGCGAAAGGGCAGGGCCTCCCATTGGCGCGCCTCGTCGGCCGGAATCCGCAGCAGGAGCGTGCTTCGGGCCTCGAACCGCAAAGCGGCGATGGCGGCGAGAGCGTGGTTCAGGCCTGGATCCCGCAGGCGTTCGGCCAACACTTGCAAGGGGGGAGCAGGCCAACCAAAGGTGAGCCGGCTGCGGGGGTGAGCCAGGAGGGTGCCCGTGAGGACAAGACTTTCAGCTTCGCTCAGAATCTCACCAGCGGCGTTTTTCAGCAGCCAGCGGTCCTGCCGCCGATCAATATCCCGCACCAGCGTGTCGAAGTGGGCGTCAATCTCGCCGGCCAGGGAGAGAAGCCCCTGGGACAGGTTTTCCATTCCTCCACGACCGCGGAAGCAAGGCCCGCTCAACAGCCACTCGTCATCCCGCGGTGCCCGCAGGTCGCCAGCGCTGTCGAGAATGGCCACGGGTTCCGTCCATGGCTCCACCCATCTCTGCTCCAACAGGAGAGGAAGGACCTCAGGGCAAGGCTGGCTGGAGAGGTTGAACAGACTGGCGCCGTGATCGATGGCCAGGGAAGGATCGTGACGTGACCGCCGCGTTGTGGCTCGGCCGCCCGGACCGCGTCCCGCTTCCCAGAGGCTGATGGCCTCCCCGGGTTGACCGTTTCGGCGGAGCTGAGCGGCCAAGGTGCAGGCCGAGACCCCGGCCCCGATGATCGCCAGCCCCGCTCTCGAGGGGCCCGACGGCTGAGGGAGGGTCGAATGGGGTGTGCTGGGCAGGGTGTCAGGCAAACCCGACGCGGGAGAGTTACAGACTAGCTTCGAGGAATGAACGCAACTTTGCGGCAGGGATCTCAATATCGTGACTTGAGTTTAGGCTTGTCGCCGCGCAGAAGCTGTAGGTGGCTCCCTTGAGCGCCGCCAGTTGAAAGAAATCTGGTCTCATTCCGTGCCCGGATTGAAAGATCTCCAAAACCTGGCATCCCGGCGAGACGTGGAGCAAGTTGGTGAGGGCACCTCCATGGGAAGCGATCACGTGAGAGGCGTTGCGAAAGAGCGTGATCTGCTCTTGGAGAGACAGGTTCTCCAGGCAGACAAGCACAAAGCCATAGCGGGAGAGGATGGTCATGACCTCCTCCTCATTTCTTACACGCCGTTGTTGAACATTACCACGCGAAACATAAATGCGCTGTGCGAATGTGTTGGCAGCCGATGCGGTTCCTGCTCCTCTGGTCAAGCGATCCGCAAGGGCTTGAATGGCTGTGGGTGAGAAGGCGTCAAAATGTCCCGTCGGGCTGTGTCGGATGTGTCGATGAGAAAATGTGGAGATGAGCTGGTTGAAGCTGAAGCCCCGACACGGGGACCCACCCCGGATCTGGAGGATGCGATCTTGCGAAATATTCAAAAATCTTAGCGAGTCCCTTTGCCAAGATTGAAGTGACGCGGGCACAACGATGGTACAGGGAATCCCCGATTGCTGTTCATGGTGTTCAGCGGCAAAAATTCGTGGAAGAGCATCCAGAAACCAATGAAAATAATTTGGCGAGCGATTGAGAAAATCAATCAGGACACAGGCTGTCTGTGGGATTTCTTCGATCGGGCCTTGCAAGTGGCTCCAGAGTAAAGAGCCGACTTCCCTGGGACTGAGTAGGCGAAAGGGAATGGTTTCCTCGATGACGGCCAGGTAGCGTTCCAAGCCAATCCAATCGGCCCCATTGCAACTGGCTTGGAGGGAGACCTTGTAATAATCCCCTGGACGCTCGTAGGGTTCGCAATAGATTTGCAGCCGCTCCAATGGCAGATTCCAGAGATTGCGCATTTGGGGCGCCAGGTTGCAGAGGCTGCCCGGACTGAGGGCCAATCGTCGGGCCATGGCGTCATACTCCTAGGACGACCCGACCTTGTCGTGAATCCAAAGGGCCAAGCCCCCTCCCCGCCCCCTGGCCGCCAACCAGCGGTGTCCCGCTGTCGTGGAACGGCTGGCGATGAGGGCAAAGAACGGCTGGCGGCCTTCCATCGACCGGGGAAGCGCCAGGCTCAAGAGAATCTGCCCTCCCAGCGAGACCCGCAAGGCATGAAAGGTGAACACCAACAGGGGGCGGCGCCCCCTCAGGTCGGCGGAGCCGAGAAAGACCAGCTTCAGGGCACCAAGGGCCACAGAATTGTGGATGTTCAGGCTCCCGTCTTCTGCGGGAAGGAGTTCAAGGCTGGCGGAGAGAGCCCGCAACGAGACGCCCGCCGCCCGGGAGGGGTCGGAGCGACCTTTGCCCCAGACTTGCTTCAGACGCCACGCGCCGATCAGGTCATCGCGCCGCAGTCCACTTCCCGCCCGCTGGCTTTCCCTCTCCAGAACCCGCAAGCTTTCCGCATCGGGGCGGTCCAACGTTTCAGCACCCATGGACGAAGTGTACGGAGGCGCCGCGCCTCACCCCGCCTCTGACGACAGCACGGACAGAATCGCGACCATGGCGGGAGCGCCTCGGGTCCGGGGAGGAAGCCGGAAAGGTGCCATCAAAGACCATCGCGGCACGTGGTGCTGGCATTGCCGCGCACACTCACACTGCGCAGGCTGCGCTGCGGACGCCAATCCGCCACCGCGTCCAGGCCCGCTTCCGCAGCCAACAGCTCGTGCGCGTCGATGCTTTCTTGCCGCTCCTGTCCCGACGACGCGGCGCGTGTGATCACGACCACTTCGCCATCTCGTGGACAGTGAAAGGTCATGATTTCAAACGGAAAAACCACACGCTCCAAAAAGAAGCCATCCCTCCCCCTGGCGTGCACGATCACCATGCGATTCGTGCTGTTGCGATAGCTGCAAAGGATCCAAGGACTGAGACCTTGAACCTCGCTTGCCGGGGGGGAAGAGGAAGGGAAGGCCACGGCTCCAGAACGGGGTCTGCACCATCCAGGCAGGACTCCTCTTCCAGATCAGTCTCTTGCGCGACTGTTTTTCCATCCTGAGCGTAAGTACTCATGGCGAGATCGGGTTTGCGAATCAGAGGAGGTCTCAACTGCGCCGCAACCAGGATGGAGCACCCGAAAACCAGTCACCCAAATCATCGCGATTCGGATCAAAGGCTCCCTTTGGACCAATTTCACCAATGTTCATGTCGGAGAGAAAACGATCCAATCCCTCTTTGGGGGCTCCTTCCCGCTGCTGGCGCTGCGCTTGCTTGAGCCAACTCCAAACGGAGGGATCGCGATCGGCAAACTTCTGCACAAAGATGCGTTCATTCAGGCTGACGGATTCCCCCTTGGCAATCCGCTGGATGATGGCCTGAAGCTTGAGGCGCGTGCTCGGTGTCAGCATGCTTGAGGAAGCCTTGGTCAGCAGAGCATTGATAGCGAATACGCCCAGTCCAAAAGTGGCGACTCACACCAAATTGCAGGCTCTGTCAGCACATCCTCTCATCATTTTCCGCGATGTGCGGACCCGTTTGCGCCTGGCTTCTTCCTCGTCCTGAAATGCACGACCGCATCGCCCTGGCCGATCCTCTTTCTTCATGGATGCCAATCCGCATCAGACAGCGGTAGCTTTGCCGCATCCAGCGCCGCATCCATCGCCAGGCGCAGAGCAAGGTCTGGCGACAGGGCGGGTTTGACCATCTTCATGGCCCGTGCCCCCAGCAGGCCGAACAACAGGGGCCAGTCTCCCGGTTCTTGACAGCAGGCCCGGCACAAGGGCAAGAACAGCCGCCACAGCGCGGTCTGCTCCTCGCTCGCCAACACCTGCGGGGTATGGGCGGCGGGCACCCGCGGGTGGCCGAACGCGGGTGTCCCGATGCGTTGGATGCTGTCCAGCACAAGTCGCTGGCCGTCCGGCAACGGGTCGGCTCCCTCCTGTCGGGCCGCTTCACAGAGCACCTGCCAGGGAGAGCTCAATCCTTCCATCAGCCTCAGGGTGATGGGCTCCCCCACCAGCCGTTCGGACGTGTCCCGACAGGTCACCCGTTGCACCCCGGGAAGGCTGCTCTGACCTCTTGTCTGCGCTTCGGCCCAGAGAGAGGCCTGCACGCTCACGCCGATGAGCACTCCCGCCAGAGCCATGAGGGTTTCGGCATGAACACCCCGGGTCGTTGTCAGTTGGTCGACAAGCATCTCCAGACCCAGCTTGGACCCAACCTTGGCGCCCACCAGCGGATCCTCCTGCCGCTCTCGCGCGATCAACACCCGCAGCGTCTCCAGCCGAGGGGTGATCGCTTGGTCTTCGCTCGGCGTCATGGGCAGGGATCTGGCTGGCTGTCCCAGTGTTCCCCAGAACCGACGGCGGGAGGTGATGGCGAGAGGTGTCAGCATGCGCCACAGCGGTCGGGCAAGCGGAGTTCATGCTGCGGTTGCCTCTGGAACTCTTGCCCTGTCTGTCGCTGGGGCTGGTGCTGGGCGTGGCGCGGCCCGCCTGGCCCGCGAAAGTGATCCCTCCTCTGATCCACTGGGGTCTCCCCCTCAGCCTGGCCGCCCTTCTTCTCCGTTCCCCCTTTTCCGTTGACCTTCTCAAGGTCGGACTTCTGGGAGTGCTGGTTCCCGTTCTGAGTCTGTGGATCGTTCAGTTTCCCCCGTTGCGTCAGCGTCTCCAACACCGGGTGCTGCTGCTGGGGGCGACCCTGGGCAACACCGGGTACTGGGGATTGCCTGTTGCCCTGGCCCTGCTCCCCCCACGGGCATTGTCGACGGTCATCGCCTACGACATGGCGGGCACCCTCGTCACGTGGAGCTTGGGGCCGCTGGTGCTGCGCGGAACCGGCGGGGGCACCAACGCGCTGGTGCGCACCCTTTTGACCAGTCCCGCCCTTCAAGGCCTTGGGCTTGCCGCGCTCCTGGTACAAACCCCATGGCGCGAGGTCGTTGCCCAAGCGCTCTGGTGGCCCGCCCGAGGCGTGTTCTGGCTGGCGCTCGCCTTGGTCGGCATGCGCCTGGGGGTCAGTCTCAACGAACGCTCGCTGACGGTCTGCGGCGGCCTGACTTGGGCCCTCGGGTTCAAACTGCTCGTGGTTCCCGGCATCATCTGGATTCTGGCCACGGCGCTGGACCTGCCTCCCCTCGACCGCACGGCGCTTGTGCTGCAAGGCGCCACGCCCACCGCCCTGTCCGTACTTCTGCTGGCGGAAGTGGAGGGTGAGGCGGTTGCTTTGGCCTCCTCTGTGGTGCTCCTCAGCACGGGGGTGGCCTTGCTGACCGTTCCGCTCTGGTGGAGTGTGTTGCGTTGACCCCGTTGTGCTGATGCGCGTCCTCCCCCCGTCCTGTCTTCCGTCGCTGCTGGTGTTGTCGTTGGCGTTGATCGGAGCACCGATCACGGCGGCGAGTCACGCCCGTGGAGCCTGGCGAGGGCATGCGTTGATCCAGACCCGAGGTCCATCGCTGCGGCCGGGGTCGGCCCTGGGCGACAGTCAGGTGCCTCTGGAGCGGGCGGAGGAGGGGGACACCCCTGTGCTGTCCTTTCGCTCCCAAAGGGGCCCGGTGCGTCTGTTGCTTGACACGGGAGCCGCCTCCACCATGGTGACGTCGGCTGTGGCGCAACGGCTTGGCCTCTCTCAACGCCGCCTGGCGCCTGAGCGATTTTCCCTGGCCGGCGGAGGGGTGACCTGTGCCGCGCAGTCGTTGTTCAGCGCCCGCCTGCCTCCTCTTCAGCTCCCCGGGGAGCCGGGACGACCAGGCTTCCGGCTGGCGGGTGCGGAGGCCTTGGTGATCCCTGGACCCGCGCTGCCCCGGGGGGTGGATGGGGTGCTCGGCGCTTCGGCATTGCGGCAGGTGCCTGTGATGGTGGATCCTGTGGCGAATGTTCTGGCCCTTGGGCCTGCCGCGCTGCGGTGGCGCCAGACCAGGGTCGCTTCCCCGCGGATCGTTCCATTGGCCTGGCGACGCGGCGTGCCGCTGCTGCCCCTGCGCGTTCGCCCCGCTGCGGGGGGGCTGCCGACGACGCTGAACGCCTTGGCGGACACCGGTGCCGAAGGGGTCTTCCTTACAGCGGCGCTCGCGGAACGACTGACTCCGCTCCATCCAAGCCAACCCGCCCGCCTGGTCGGGGTGTGCGGCTGGCAGGAGGTGAGGCGCCAACACCTGTTTGGTCTGGCCATCGGAGCGGAGACTCTCCCCACCCGGAGCGTGGAGGCGATCATCCTGACCAATCCGGTCTTTCCTCTTCTTGAGGTGGAAGCGATTGTGGGTCAGACACTGCTGCGCGAGCATCGACAGCTTTGGCGGCTTGATCTCCATCCCCCCCGCTTGGAGCTGTGGTGAGGCCCGGGGATCACAGAAAAGCCCTCGCCAGGGCAAGCGAGGGCTTTTCCGGAGCTGCCAGGAAAGGGCGCTCGGGGCCGACGGGGGGTAAGAGTCGTCGGTATCCAGAGCCTATTTCGAAACGATTTTGTCAGCAGGCCATAGGCACAATCAGAAACAAAAACAGGGTCAGGACTCTTGGCGGCGGAAGGGAGCCCACTGGGCGAGAAGTTGTTCGTGACGAACGAGGGCATAACGGTTCTCCTCGCTGGGCTGGAAACGGTACTGGTCCTTGAGGGATTCCAGCCGCGCTTCCATGGAGTGGAGAACTGGATGGTTTTCGTACACCGCACCTGGGCAACCGGAACAATCTTAACAGAATCGAAAGATCTCAGGACTCCGCTGCCCGGCTCCCCGGGGGCCCCTTGGCCCATTCGCCCAAGCGCCATGCGTCCCGAGGGGGAAGCGAGGGCCCTGAAGATCGGTCGTCGCCTTGCTGGAAGGTCGTCCTCAGATGGGTTGTCGGCCGCTTGGTCAACGGCGTCCAGACTCCACGGTCTCGGAGGTCTGAAGGATCAACCATCCTCCTCGTCGGTCCTCAAGGCGCCACCGCAGCTCGATCCATGCCCCGCAGTGCAGCCGAAGCAATGGTCGGCCACGGCAATCGCCGAGCCGAGGGGAAGCCCCTCCAGCAGATCCCTGAGATGGCGTCCCGCAGCCGCGGGCATGGCCAGCATCTGGTTGAAATCACAGTCGTAAAGACGCCCCTGCCAATCCACGCTGATCAAGCCGCGACACATCACATGGTTCAGATTCTCCGGGGAGTGACTGTCTCGAAGCAAGTCTCGGTAGCGATCCAGGGTGCCCTCCCGTCTCAACTGGTCTGCGAACCGTTGAATGGGCATGTTCGTCAGCACCTTCAACGTGTTGAACACCACGCCGTGCTCCCGTAGCAGGGTGTCTCGGTAGAACGCTTCCAGGCGTTTCTGCGCGGGGGGAAGGGTGGGTCCCAGAGGGTTGTAGACGAGGTGCAGCGCAAGCCCTGACCGGTCTCGGCCGTAACCCAGACTGTTGAGTCGCCGCAACGCCTCCAGGCTGCGAGAAAACACGCCCGCGCCCCTCTGACGATCGACGGTTTCCGCCTCGACGCAGGGGAGGGAAGCCACCACGGTGACCTTCTGAGCGGCAAGAAAGGAGGCCAGATCTTGCTGATCTGGCTCCAGAAGAATGGTCAGGTTGCAGCGGTCGATCACCTCCACGTTCAGCCGTCGCGCCTCCCGCACCAGCTCCCGGAATTGAGGATGGAGCTCTGGAGCCCCACCGGTGAGATCGAGCGTGCGGAGCCGGAGGGCTTGGAGCACGGCTGGGATCAAGGCCAGCGTGTCCGAGTCCATGCGCTCCTCTCTCCAGGGACCTGCATCGACATGACAGTGGCGGCAAGCCTGATTGCAGCGATAGCCCAGGTTCACTTGGAGGGTGTGGAGCTCCCCCCTGGTGAGAGGCGGAAAGGCGGTGGATGGGGAAACGGTGGGCGGGGAGACGGTGACCATCGTGGGCGGGCCTGGGGGCGGGGTCGAGAGGGGATGGAGCGCTCCCGCCATGCTGATGGGCGGCACAGCAGGATGGGGGGCGATCGCCGCCGATGGGGGATGCCCAAGCAACTCCAGATCGCCAGACCAACTCCGGAAGAGCTGAGCTTGCAACCCCCCTGGGGCTACAGGCCCATGGCCTGGCTGGGCCTCCTCGTGAGTTGTCTGGCGCTCCCGCTGACGTTGCAAATCATTTTGATCGACCCGCGCTGGCGGATCGCCAACATCGCTGTTGGGGCGGGAGGGGTCCTGCCTGTCTCGATTGTGGGCATCATTGCCTTCATCGCATTGCTGCGCTGGCTGCACTGGGGACAGATCCTTGCCATCGTGGCCTTGTCGCTGAGCCTGGCCCTCTCCCTTCCCTACGGAATCGTGAGACTCGTCATGGTGGAGCCCGGTCGCCTGCTGGTGGCTGTGGCGGCGCCGCTGGCCTGGGCGCTGAACGTGGCCGCCCTTGTGTTCTGGTGTCGGCCTGGGATCCGCGCGTATCTGCGCTGACGCTTGATTTCCAACCGTTCTGCGGGAGACAGAGAAGCTGTTGCCGTTGTGACGGTTTCTCTCCTGGTCTTGCCGCCATTGTGTTGCCTCGCTATGAGTCAATGCATGGCCCTCTCTTCCCATCCATTCGGCACTGCCGTTCCCGCAGGACTGACCGCGTCCAGCTTGCCGCCCCTTTTTGGAAACTCTTCGCGACACCCCTGCCGCTCCTACCGGCTTGTCGATGCCCGAGGTGAACCTCACCCCGTATTGGACGACGTTTACGACTCCCTGGACGCGGCCTGGACCGAGGCGGTCGGTTGGTGGCAGAACCAGAACCACCCCATTCGTGAACCCATCGGCATTGGGGTTGAGGTCAGCACGACCAACGGCGACTGGCGAACGATCCGCTATCCCGGTTCATGACAGCGAGCTCGGGCGTCAGAGTCCCCGGACAGACGCCAGGATTTTCCAGTTGGAGCACAAAAGTGTTCTTTCTGCTACAGAGCAAGGGTCCCACGGACATGTCTGATGTATCTCGCCGAACATCGACCAAGTCACCTTTCCCATGACACGAAGCTTTTCGTCCATGGCCGGATTAACAGCCAGGGACACCTTCGATCGTTGGCGTCAACGCTTTGCCGCGGGACTTAACGAACCACGCCTCAGGCGCCTTGCCTTCGCTCTCTTGGCCACTGGCGCGGGGTTGCTCCCGCTGCTGGCGGGTGGAGCCCAAGCCGCCCTGACCAAGGTGCCAACGGATGGAGCCGACACCTTGCTCATGTTGATTGGTTCAGCGTTGGTGTTGCTCATGACACCCGGCCTAGCCTTCTTTTACGGAGGGTTCACGCGCTCGAAGAATGTCCTGAATTGCATGATGATGAGTTTTTTCCTCATGGGACTCATCGGCGTGGTATGGGTCGTCATTGGTTATAGTCTTAGCTTTGGATTGGGCTTTAATAGCCCATTTATTGGCGGTCTTGAGCACATCCTTCTCAGCAATGTCGGCGGTCCACTAGGGGATGGACCTCTCGCTGAAGGCTTCGCAATTTCATCGACCTCATTTGCCCTGTTTCAGGGCATGTTTGCTATTATCACTCCAGCACTCATTTCGGGCGCCTTGGTAGAGAGAATCAGTTTCAAGGCTTGGTTTTGGTTCTGTTTGCTCTGGAGTATTTTTGTTTACTGCCCAATGGCAAAAATGTTTTGGGGTGGTGGATTTCTGGGGCCTTTTGGTTCCATTGGGGCCCTTGATTTTGCCGGCGGAACCGTCGTGCACATCTCCTCCGGTGTCGCCGCTCTTGTTGCTGCGGCCATCATCGGCTCACGCACCACCTGGCCTGATAACAAGCGTCCGCCTCACAACGTTCCCTTCATTCTTCTTGGTGCCGGGTTGTTGTGGTTTGGCTGGTTTGGATTCAATGGTGCTAGCATGTTTTCCTCTAAAACAGCAGGCTATCCGTTCCTGACCACCACAACGTCTGCTTCGGCCGCTCTGCTGACATGGTGCATGCTCGAATGGTTCAAGGATGGCAAGCCAACCGCTGTCGGCGCAGCCACAGGTGCTGTTGCAGGCTTGGTTGGCATAACCCCTGCAGCTGGTTTTGTATATATTGGGCCATCTATAATTATTGGCTTCTTAACAACAATTGCCTGCTTTATCGCCGTTCGCATAAAGAGTTTTATCCAATTTGATGACTCCTTGGACACCTTCATGGTCCACGGTATCGGGGGCACAGTCGGCGCCTTGCTTACCGGCGTCTTCGCGGCAAAAACACTTGTACCAGCAGATTACTTCCCACTTTCTGCCAAGATCATGGAGGAGGCAGGTAATTTTGGTATGTTTGTGGCGCAACTCAAAGCCGTGCTCGTGAGCTACGGATTCGTTGCCGTCGCTACATCACTTATTCTCTATCTCCTCAAGTGCTTCATGCCTCTTCGCGTCAGCCCTGAAGAGGAGGAGCGGGGTCTGGACTTCGTTGCCCATGGCGAAGAAGCCTATGATCCCATGACCAACTAAAACCATTCGGAAACACATCATGAAAATGATCACTGCGATGATCCGTCCCAGGAAACTGGATGTGGTCAAAGAAGCTTTGGTGGCGATCGACGTTGTTGGCATGACGGTCACGGATGCTCGAGGATTCGGACGCCAGAAGGGGCAAGTTGAGCGCTATCGAGGCACTGAATATAGGGTTGATTTTTTGTCCAAACTCAAGATCATGGTGATTGTCCCGGATGAAAAGCTTGATGCCGCTGTTACGGCGATCAGCACAGCTGCTCATACGGGTGAGATTGGCGACGGCAAAATCTTCGTTAGCCCTGTGGAAGATGCCATCCGTATCCGCACAGGGGATCGAGGAGAGTCGGCGCTTTAACTCACGCTAATCTGCTGGCTCGATTGAATCTCTTTCCTGATCACTCTAAAGATCGACAAGAGAAAGGTGTTAAATCAAAGGACCGCAACGACGCGGTCCTTTTTTTCGGGCTTTCTTCTCCAATCGACAGTCTTTCAGTCTGCTTAGGTCAAGTCAGGCCCCACAGTTTTTTTATTTTCTCTTCTCGAAGTTCCCAGGCATGCTCGCTTGTCGCTATCGCGTGAGGATGAGGTGCAGGCCCCACTCCGCGATGGGTCATGGTTTCCTCAAGTGCTTCCTTGCATCGACGACTTTCCACCAGCCATTGCTCGACTTGTGAGGAGCCCCCAGCTGCGCTGAGCATTTCCGGCTGGTTGAGGCAGAGTTCCAGGCTGAGAATATGCTCATCCAACCACACCAGCTCGTACTGCAGCATGGCTGGCGTGCAATCAGCCAAATGCTTCTGATAAGCCTCCAGATGTAACTTTAATCTCGCCTCCTTCCTGTCAACAGGTTGATCCGAGAGCTGGTTGAGATCGGGCTGGATATGCGTCAGCCTTTGCATGATTTTCCTGAGATTACTCATCGTTGCAGGGCTAAACCACTTTCGCTAAAAAGTCCTTCAAAGAGGATGGAACTTAAATAACGCTCTCCGGAATCGGGTAAGACGACCACAATCGTGTTTCCCTTGAATTCCGGACGGCCAGCCAAGCGTATGGCGGCAACCGCAGCCGCACCACAAGACAACCCAGCCAAAATACCCTCCTCACGGATCAGCCTGCGCGCCATCTGGATCGCATCTTCGTCACTCACTTGCTCCACCCGATCAACCATGGCTAAGTCGAGGTTTTTGGGAACAAAGCCCGCACCAATACCCTGAATTTTGTGAGCACCGGGCTGCAGGGGAATGCCCGCGAGCGTCTGAGTGATCACCGGACTGGCTGAAGGCTCAACGGCAACGGAAACGAGGGGTTGGCCAAGGGTTTGCTTGATGTAGCGACTGACGCCCGTTATGGTGCCGCCGGTCCCGACTCCAGCCACAAAGACATCCACCTTCCCATCGGTATCGGTCCAGATCTCTGGACCTGTCGTGTCGTGGTGAATCTGTGGATTGGCAGGATTGACGAATTGTTGCAACATCACGTAACGATCAGGTTCGGCCTCCGCCAAATGGCGCGCGGCCTGGATCGCCCCACTCATGCCAAAACGCCCTTCGGTCAGCACCAGATTGGCCCCATAGGCTGTTAACAGCTTGCGTCTTTCCAGACTCATGGTCTCCGGCATGGTCAATGTCAGGGGCAAGCCCCGCGAGGCTGCCACGAAGGCCAGCGCGATGCCGGTGTTCCCACTCGTTGGTTCGATCAATTCCTTGCCAGGACCGAGCAAGCCTTCCTTTTCGGCCTGCCAGATCATCGCGGCGCCAATCCGGCACTTGACCGAGTAGGCGGGGTTTCGGCCCTCGATCTTGGCCAGAACCCTCGCCCCACAGCCCTCCGTGACCCGGTGGAGAGCCACGAGGGGAGTCTTGCCGATGGTCAGGCTGTTGTCGCTGAAGATGCCTCCCATGGGGACCACCCTGTTCAACCCACAATAATCAGTGCTAGGACCCCGAGCTCTGTCAAGCACGCTGCCCACAACAAGCTTGGCATGACCCGCATAAAATTGAATGACCCTCTTGTCTCCGAGTGATTCGTGCCCTGAGTGGGCCAGCTGGCTGGATGCTGATCCTTCTTTCCATCTCTGTTCTGACAATCAGTTTTGAGCGCATCCGCTTCTGGGTGTTGTGGTGGAGACGTCGTCGAGTCCATCGGCAGGATTGGAGCGAGGCGATACGGCAAGGGGCAAAGCACGCCGAGTCCTGGATGACTGAGCGGGATTTGGAAATGCGGTTTGCTCAATCCTTTTTGGAGGCCGCCATTGTGATTGCCCCTCTCCTCGGACTGATTGGCACGGTGCTGGGCCTCAATCGTCTGTTGTCATCCATGGGACCCAATTTGCTGCTGCCGGAGGGTGGCGACTTCCATGGATTCGGAGAGATCTTGCTCTCCACCGCCATGGGCCTGGTGGTCAGCCTGGTGGCGACGGTGACCTGGCATCTGAACAACGGTCTGCGCCAATGGCAACTGGCCCTGTGGCAGAAGGATCTGCGTCGACTGGAGCCGCCGCTTCTGCACACATGAATCTCGCTTATCAATCTCTTCTCCTGCTGGTTTTGTTCGTCAGCGAAGCCGTGGCTCTCCTTCCCCTTTTCCTCAGAGGAACGCCGACGCCCGCTCTGCACTCCCCGATCCCAAGCCCGGCCCTGGTCGATGGAGGGCCGCCCCTCTGGCTGGTGGAAACACCACAAGGGCAGTGGAGCGTCAATGGAGACAGGTTGTCATCGACGGATCTGGGGCTTTTTTTGCAACGTCGTAAGCCCCTGCAGCGGGTTCACTACCTGCCGTCCGATGCCCTTTCGTTCGAGAAAGTAAGTCGATCAATGCGCTGGCTCAAAAAACAATCCCAGGCTCCTGTCGTGCTTGAACTGCCATTCGGGGCTCGACCTTTCTCACCATGAGCCGTAGATTTTCAGTGATCGGGACCTCCTCTCCCGAAGTCAACGCCATGGGACTGGCCGTTCTGAGCACCATGGCTTGCGCCATTGGTCTGATGACCATTCTGTTAGGCCAGATTGTGGCCCAACGGCCCGCGCTTCAGGGCGTGATGGTGGTTCATCTCAGTCAGCGCGGCGAGCTCCGCCTTTGGAATCAGCCCATTCATCCACAAGAGCTACCGTTGGTCTTGGAAAGGCTTCGCTTGCGGCACCAGACTCAGCCTGCCGCCCCTGTGGTGCGATTGGTGCCCGAGGGTGAGGTCCCTTGGGGAGTTGTCCATCAGATGCTGGATCGGCTTCGACCGATGGAAGCGAGAGATTCGTGGATCCTTCAGCTGCAGCTGCCGTGATCTGGAAAAGCATGAGAAGACTGGGCCGCGTCGGGACTTTATGGGTTGGATGTGTTGTGGCTCTTTTCCTCCATGGACTGGTTCTTTCGTTGCCGCAGTGGCGTGAGCGCCCGCACTCCGAGCCGGAACGTTTGCAGAGCCGGGACAATACGCCAGAGCTGCTCCAGTTCACGAGCCAGGCGGCCCAGACAGGGCTTGGCGAGAGGGTGACGTCTCCAGGCATTCCTCAGTTACCTCCACCAAAGCAAGGACAGGCTGTTGCCGTTACCGCACCGACCCGGGAATCCGGTCCGTCGAAGACGGGACGAGCAACGCGGCTCCAAACCCGAAACCCGTCTGCACCCCCATCCGTTGCGCTGGGTGGGGATGGTCGACGATCCACCCTGAGGAGGTCCCAACGGTGGCCGATGTCACGAGATCGTCGCGGGGACGGAAAAGCATCCAAATCAGACCACCAAATCGGGAATGAGGTTTCCAATGATTGGAGAACAGCCATGGAACGGCTCCAGGCCATCGGTCGACAGAGCCTGTCGTCTCTGGAGGGGGCGAAGGGGAGCGAGGGATCTACGCCCACGGCGGCATCCCTGGCAATGGCAGAGGACAAAGGAGTCATCCGTTTGGATCCAAATTCCAGTCTTGGTCTGGCTTATCAATCACTTTGGAACGATGCCACCCCTCAGCGGATCCTGGCGCCAGAGGAATCTGGAAGGCCAATCTCCGGGGTTGAAGTCCGTCAGGTGTCTTGGCGGAAGGTGCGAGTTGCTGAACTTCCCATTCGTCACGGGCAGATCTTGATCATGGCGGACAAGACGTTCCTATTCTGGTTGCAAAATGATCTACTTTATTTCTTGCAGGACTCCCAGTCGGCACAGTCACGTGGTTGATTGAGTCGAGTCTTTCGTTTACTGAGAGATATTCAAGCCCAGCCACGAGTCAAGAGTGGTCTGAGATCTCATATCGACGTGGCAGTCGCAATTCGAAGCGTGCACCCCCCGAAGGGGCATTCTCGCCAAGGATCCAGCCACCATGGGTCAAGATGATCTGCTGCACGATCGCTAATCCCAATCCACTGGCTCCACGATGGTGGCGAAAACGTGAGGCGTCGCCGCGATAAAAGCGTTCGAACATATGTTGAAGATCCTGCTCTGATAAACCCGGCCCTTGATCTTGCACTTCAATTCGAATCCAATCATTGCTTGCATGCAGCGCAACCGAGATTTCGCCTGCGTGGGGACTATAGCGAACTGCGTTATCAAAGAGGTTGAGCAAGGCTCGGTGCAAGCGTCTCTGGTCACCATGAACAACTAACATATCTTGATTGATCTCATCTGAAGTAATCTTGATAGAAATTTCTTTCATGTCAGCCATCGGTTTGATTCCCAGCCAAACATCGTTGATCAAGGTGTGCAAAAGAATGCTCTCCTGAGGAATGCCTTTGCCAGGCAGGACATTTTCTAGTCTTGAAAGCTCGAGTAGATCGGCGACAAGATCCTGCATTCGTCGTAATTCCTTTAGAAGACGCTCAACCAGGACAGCATTGTGGTCGGAGACTGTGGCAGCAAGACTGTCGCCAACAAGCATGAGCGCTGTTAATGGTGTCTTCAACTCATGGGCTACATCACTGACCCACCGTTCCTGTTGGTTGAGTTGAGCTTCAAGCGAACGTCGACTTTGCAAGAGGATGGCCACCCAATTCGCCGGATCAGGAAAGGCAAACACCTCTAGCTCCTGCCCTCTGTGAACCCACTCCAGGCGGGTGGGCTGCCCCTGAAGCCTGACATCGTTGAGCAAGTCAATCAAGCTGTTGAACCCAGGAAGATCCGCAACATCCAGGCCTGGATTCGGTGTTGACGACATCAAGAGCAGGCGCTGCGCGCGCCCATTGAAAAAAAACACGCGGTTGGATGCATCAACAATCAACCATCCTTGAGGAGCTTGGTAAAGCCATGACAGCAACTGTTCACGACTTGGTTCTCGCGATCCGACACCATGTTTATGACCACGACGAAGTTGAAGACCGAGCCACATTCCCAAGGTAAAGATAACAGCAGGAACTAGCCATGAGGTCAACATCCGTTATCAACCAAAGCGATAACCAAAACCACGCACTGTTTGCAGATGGACTGGCTCTGAAGGATTGACTTCCAGCTTTTCTCTTAGCCACCGGATATGAACATCAACAGTCTTACTATCACCAAAATAATCGTGACCCCAGATCTGTTCTAATAGCTTGTCTCGGCTCCAGACGCGACGGGGGTATTGCATGAAAAGTTCAAGAAGCCTGTATTCTTTAGGAGAAAGACTAACTTCTTTCCCGTCACGGGTAACACGGCATTCTTCAGGGAAAAGGCGCAAGTTCTCATGGCTCAAAACTTGAGTTGCTGGTGATTTTGTACCACTACGACGCATCAAGGCACGAGCTCTTGCGACGAGCTCACGCATCCCGAAGGGTTTAACCAAGTAGTCATCCGCCCCCACCTCAAGCCCGAGAACGCGGTCAGTTTCATGATCACGGGCGCTCACCACAAGAATCGGCGTTTGATCGCCAGCCGCCCGAAGCTGTCGGCAGACATCCAAACCACTCATCCCTGGCAGCATCAAGTCGAGCACAACCAGCGCATAAGGCAGATCGCTCTGACGTTGGAGCATCTCCAGTGCAGCGCGTCCATCTGCACAGGCTGAAACCTCAAAACCCTCGTGGAAGAGTGCGTCGCGGATGGTTTCTCGTATGGTGTCGTCATCTTCAACGACAAGGAGCCTCTGTGTCATTCCCTCTTTTTGCCTGAGGGGATCGTCCTCAGTGATCTGGCTCCAGAATACAGTCTTCACCGACGGGGCAAAGGGGAGAGGATGATCGACCGTTGAGAATCGAGGCTTAACCAGCCGATGTCCTTGAGCTGACCGATGATTCTGGTGACTGTGACACGCGTTGTCCCCAAGGCACTCGCCAACTCCTGATGGGTAAGTCGAGGGGTTAAGCGAAGACCTTCAGCACAGGGTATTCCATACTCCATAGCCAGAAGTTCAAGGAGGCCCTTAACACGATCCTCAACACGCTTTAAACCCATTAGAGCCAGCAGAGACTGACTCTGTCTTTGACGTTGGCTGATTGCTTTGACCAAAGCAGGAGTCAAAGACGGATCTTGTTCGAGTTCTGCCATGCTGAGGCAGAGAAGATCGCAATGGCAGAGCGTTTTGGCTTCATAGGCTTCAAGCCCGGCAAGAGATTCACCGAAAAGTTCATTCGGTCCTGCCAGACCAAGAAGTAATTCATCGCCATCAATGGTAACGCAACCTAACTTAACCATGCCTCTCACAACCAGCCACAGGTGATGACGCAGCAGGGGGATGGTGCTGCCGCTGTTCATCTGGACCAAGGAGGTACGTTGATACGTACTTTCCAAGAAGCGGCGAAAACCGTCACTGCTGTTGGCTTCTCGAACGGTCGCAATTCCCATGAAGGTGTCCGATAACTAGGTAAAACCTAGATCAAGTCAAGAATCCGGAAACTATGGAATGTTGATGACTAGGTTAAGAGTAACATTGTTAAACCGCCGGCAACTGGCCGGCGGTATGTGGGCGTTGGCGAACTAGTTTCCGATGCGAGCGACAGCACGCCTGGCTTTGTTCAGAATGGCTCCTTGCAGGGGAACATAACCAAGATCATCAGCCTTGGCTTGGGCAGGGCCTAGGAGATAATTGATGGCTTTGCGAACGTCATCTGCTTTTTGGCCGTTTCCATTACGATACGCCAGTATCCAGGTAAGGGTGGAAATCGGATAGCTTTCTGCTCCAGCGGGGTTGGGATTTTCACCAGCAAGATCACTGTCTAGTGAAATATTGTTCAATGCTGCTGCGCCTCCCTTCAGACCAGGTTTGACGAACTTGCCTGCTTTATTCTGAATCGCAGCAGCTCGCAGTGGTCTTTTTACAAAGGCTTGATTGACATATCCAATGGAACCAGGTGTATTTGTTAATATACCGGATACACCTTCATTACCCTTTCCTCCCACCCCAACAGGCCAATTCACGCTTTTTCCTTCTCCCACCTTCGACTTCCATTTGGGTGAAAAACTAGAGAGTGAATTCGTGAAAGCAAAAGTGGTCCCAGAACCATCTGAGCGATGAACAACTTTTAATGGACCTTTTCCACATTTTAACTGATCCCAGGTCGTTATCTCGCCAAGGAAAATCTCCGCAACCTGGTTCTGGGTTAATTTAAGATCGGAACAATCAGACTTGTTGTAAGCAATAGCTATTGTTCCTCCAACGATTGGAATTTGGACGACCCCTCTGGACACCTTGGCCATCTCAGCAGGTTTGATTGGCTCATCAGTGGCTCCAAAATCAACCGTTGCAGCCACAAATTGCCTCACTCCAGCTCCTGATCCGACTGACTGATAATTGACTTTCACACCTTGACTGGCCAAACTTGAAAAGGCCGCTTGATAAAAAGGAGCTGGAAAGGTGGCTCCTGCACCGCTGATGGTTTGTTGAGCAATGACAGCGGGGCCCGCAATCAGACTGGTCACGAGACCAAAGCTGAGTACCTTCGGCTGGAAGGCCATCGATGAACGCCTTGAGGTGCTCTTTTTTTTAAGACAAGCAAGCTCTTCTCGTCGTTATGAGCAGATTAAGAGGGGGAAAAGTTTTCCAATTTCTTGCCTCAGCGTTGAGCGGTCCAATCTTGAAACCAACCCCTTTTCCAAAGCCATAGGGACTGAAGCAACGCCACAATTGACATGATAAAGAGAACGATGAAATATCCATATCTAAACTTTAGTTCAGGCATAAACTCAAAGTTCATTCCATATATTCCAGCAATGAATGTCAACGGCGCAAAAATACTGGTCAATATTGTTAATGTTTTCATGACCTGATTCATGCGGTTGCTAATGCCAACACTATAGGCTTGAGTGATCGCATCACATTGATTGCGTAGCATTTCACAATTCTCGTAGAGCAGCTGTACAAGTTCAGCCATCTCTTGGAAGCCACCTAATGCTTCCTTGCCAAGTAATGTCTGGTGCTCACGCAACAGAACCTGAATTTGATGACGTAGAGGCCAGACCTGACTACGAATCGTCCGTAAGTTCCGCCGGTAGCGGAAGGTCCGGGTCAGAAGCTTAGGCTTCGGTCGACGCAGGACTGCTTCTTCTAGGGTATCAATATGATGTGAGATACTTTCGAGAATGGGAAATATATCATCGAGGATATCATCCACTAAGAAATGAAGAATGTCATCGAGATCGCTTTCCAAGACTGGTGTCTGCCCTGAGAGAAGCCATTGCGTCAGCTCGGGGAATGCAACATTACTTGAGTTTTCTTCCACACTGATCAGCAGTCTTGGTAAGAGCAGCAAACCAACTTGATCGCTGCTTAGATATCCAGAGCTGTTGGGGAATCCTAAACGGTGAATGACCACCAAAACGGCTGTGTCCAGGCAGTCAACTTGCGGGCGCTGTGGTACATCAAGAAGAGGTATACGCAAGACTTTTGGGATCTGCAAAGCCTGAAGCACATCCTCAATATAATCCCTATTTCTAAGGCCACGAATTCGTATCCAGAGGCCAGACTGTTCCTGGAGTTCGCCTAATTCTTTAATCTGAACCTCTGGAAGGTGGCAAACGTTTCCGGCATTGAAACGGACTGCGTCAATCAGTGTTGGTGCGAGACCTTCATACTGAACCAGATCGTCAGGCCAACGACCAGGGCGCTGTTCGAGGAGTTGGGAACTCAGGGCACCGGGAGTGAGACGTAGCACAGGTCAATCCATAGCGGGATGGACGGTCAGACGAGGGAGGTCACCTGTCCGAGCCATGCGGTAGCGTAATTGATTCCCATTCGCCAACTGGGTATGTCCTCCAGCATTACGCCAAACGGTGACGACCATGACGATGCACCGCAGGTTGACGTACGGTCTCCAATGGAGGCCCGTTCGGGCTACCGCGGAGATGATTGGACACCGGAGCGGCTTTTATTTCATCAGAATCTGGAGACCTTTGCCGAACGCGTTGGTCTGATTGTTGGGTTACAAGGCAATGGCAAGATCAGTCAAGAAGAGGCTTACGCACAGATCAAGAAAATCTGGAAGGCGCTAAGGCAAAGTAAAGATCATCTCATTGACGGACATTGAGGTTCCACAAGGTCCTCCTTTCTCTTCCGGTGGCCAGAGATCGTGGACAGCAAAATGTTAATTTCCCCTTTCACCTGCCATTCACAGCAACACACTTAAATTGGCCATTCAGAAACGAGCCATGTTTCTCAAGATTCATCACGATGACGATGCAAGTCTTATCGAAGTTCCGGATCTAAAACGCTGGCGTCCCCTCGAGTGGTGTAAATCCCCCCGCACCCCCACCCCGGCGTAGCCGGGGTGGGCCGCGCACCTCTGGCGGCTGGCCCAGCGGCTGGCCTTGCAAGGGGTGGGCAGGTCCGTTTCCCTGGTCTGAGTCCTACCTCAACCAGACGAACCATGCCCAAGACCCACTGTGCCG
>Ga0194130_10001305_pt1 | contig 40790 bp, 29 predicted proteins | sample TA2KigsurfametaG_FD_160084 | JGI IMG/M metagenome (GOLD analysis project Ga0194130, IMG submission 160084) | Freshwater microbial communities from Lake Tanganyika, Tanzania - TA2015050 Kigoma 12 surface | ecosystem: Environmental > Aquatic > Freshwater > Lake | place: Tanzania: Lake Tanganyika...
ACGGGGAAATGGAAGAAGTGTTTGGGGGCGGGAATCGCCGGGCTGACACCCGGCGCTCACCAATACGGGGAGTTTGAAGAAAGTAAGGCGAGCCCCGGGCGTCCGAGTTGAGGTGAGCCCCGGGCGTCAGCCCGGGGGTTCCTTAGCCCGGGGAATCCCCAGCCCATCACGGTGTTTGCCCGCCGTAAGCCGGCGTTCACCAACCGAGATGAGCGTGACCTGTTTTCAAGGAGCGGAGAGGGGGGGATTCGTTTTTGGTCCCTCCCTTTCTCCTTGGGATTCCCTCTGAAAAATCAACGCAAATGCCTTTGAGACAAGGGTTTTTGGCAAAAATCGGCTTCTTGCCATGATTTGGCCCGACCGGCTGTTTTCCGGTCGCCGTGGCACAGTGTGACAAGCATTGGCACCCTTCGAGCTCTCCGGTTTTTGGTTTGCACCGGAGGTTCATCATGTCTCGCGAACGACGATCAACTTATAACAGTTCCGACCGTGGCCGTCCCGACAACGAGGCCGTGCGGGCCATGGCCACGGCATGGCTCGAGGAACAGCCCAAGGCATGGAGCGGCCTGGTTGCGCCGTTTCAAGGCAACCTGACCCGCGATGAATGCGTGGCCCGGATGGTGGCCCAGTTCCAGGAGCGTTTCGGCAAGCCGATGGCCAACAGGCCTGAACCGGTTGCCCGTAAATGCGGTGCGGCCTATTTGAGGTTTTCGAGCGACAACTCCAACCCCAGGAGCCTCGCCCAGCAACTCAGGAACATCCTTGCCCGCGCCCAACAAGACGGCATCTTCATCCCCTGGCACCTTGTTTTCAGCGACGCGGGTATCACCGGCACCATCGCCGCCCGGGTTGCCTACCAGCAGGCCAAGGCCACGATCCTGGATCCCGATGCCGGTGTGTCGTGCCTCTATGTGGATGACATCGGCCGGGCCAGCCGCGACCTCGCTGAACTGCTCTCCCTGTTCCGCAGCATCGTGCAGCTACAGAAGCGTGCCGTGGCTGTCAGTGATTGCATCGACACCGATGACCAGAACTCGCGGATGCTGCTCACCTTCAAGGGGATGTTCGTCGAGCAGTTTATCGAACAGCTCCGCTCCAAGGTGAGCCGGGGCATGAAGGACGGCCACCGGGAAGGACGGGTGATCACCTGCCCGGCGTTCGGCTATTGGCTGGTGGAGGTGCGCCAGCCCGACGGCACGATCAATATGTCTCAAAAAGGCAAGGTGGTGAGGAGGCTGGAAAAGGACCCCAACCAGGCGCCAGAGGTTTTCGAGATTTTCGACAAGTTCGTGAACAAGCTGTGGAGCGCCCATGCGATCGCCAAGGACCTGAACGAACGGGGCGTGCTGGCGCCCCGGTTCTGGACGGCCAGGAACATCGTGCAGATCCTCGAGCGGCACCTGTATGCCGGCTACGAGTACTGGGGCAAGACAGCCATCACCCGCGACGCCGTCACGGGCAAGGTCACGGTGATCAACAAGGATCCCAGCGAATGGATGCCCAGGCGCGAGAAGCCTGAACTGCAAATCATCACCGAGGAGATGTTCAACAAGGCGCAGGAACGGCTTGCCCGGCTCAGGGACCACTGGCGCAAGCAACGGGTCGGCAAGGCGGACACAAGCCGGACGGGGCTTCACCCGACCATGCTGATCCGGCCGGTGTGCTGCGGCTGCCGCTGGCCGCTGAGCCTGGCGCAATCGATGAGTTCGGGGTACGCGTCGCTCAAGTGCAACCGGAGTTTCGACAAGAAATCGGTGTGCGGGGAGTTGGGCTGCAAGTCGGTGTCGATGATCAACAAATGCGTGCTGGCGGTCTTGAAGGAGCATGTGTTCACGCCTGAGTTCCTGAACCGGCTGTTGGAGGCGGCCAACGCCAGCCTTGTGGAGATGGCCAGCCGGCCCAAGGCCGACACGGGGCCGATCAAGGAGCAGATCGCCGAGTTGACCCGGCAGAAGAACCGGCTGGCCAACAGGCTGATGGGCCAATCGGAGGAAGGGCTCGATTGCCTGTTCGAGAAGCTGCGTGAGATGGACCGGACGATCGTGAAGCTGAGGGAACAGGTTGCGGCGCAGGAAAGCGAGGACAACCAGGTGCCCAAGCCGATGGAGCCGGGCGACATGGTGAAGCTGCTTCAGGGGCTTGAGAGCCTGTTTGAAATGGAGGTGGGCGCATCGGCGGCGGTGCTGTCACGGATCCTCGGGGAGGTGGTGGCGGAGCCTGCGGAGGGGAAATCGAAGAAGGGCCGGGCCTGGAGGCTCAGGTTCACGATCAATGGCGCCGCGATGATGGCGGAAACAGGGCGGTTGGCCGGTTGTCCAACGGCGACCACTTGGGAGTACCTCAATGGTTGCGGTTGGATAATGCCCGGGTTGGAGGTGACCGTGGTTGAGGTGTCGGAGAGTTATTTGAACCGGCACGATATCAGTTGAGCCCGTCAATTGCGGGACACGGGTCACAATGTGAGCCAGATTGCTGAAATCATGGGAAGAACCAGACCTTTTGTTAACCGGTTATTGAACCCGGATTACACCTATATTCAACCAGCAAGTACCCCGTCGGGAATGAACCAGCGGCTCAAGCGATATGAGCGTCTTGCGGTTGAGGGCCTGAAGCTGAAGGCCAAGGGGCTATCGATCCAGGAGATTTGCGGCGAGCTCAAGACCCGGCGTGATGCCCTGCTGCGGGCGTTCGAGATGGCGCCCGCGCAGGGATGGGATACGATGGCACGGAACGGATTACGGGCCGCATTCCCTTGCTCTTTAGAATGACAATCCGGATTTATTTCCCAACTCAACCTCAGGAAATCTTTGTGAATCCCTCCAACTTGATCAGAACCCCGGATTTGCATGCCGGGCATAGCTTGCCATCGAGTTCGCAGGAATCGCAGATATTGGTGCTGGCGCACTTGGGGCAAGCGTTCATTGGCGCCCGGTTGTCAACATTGAACTCCTCGCCGCATCCCAGGCAATGGTGCGGAACATCGTTGCCAATGCATCTCATTAGCAATTCGTGGAATGGATGGTAGGCATAAACCTTGTTACCAGAATCATCGATGAAATAAGGGTTTCCATCCGACCACGCTCCCATGCGCGCGCCGCATGAGTTGCATTCGAATTCGTAACAAACGGCCATCGGTTACACCCTTCTGGATGATGAATCAGGGCAAAAGATCGCCCCTTCAAAATCGCCGAAAAAGACGACGGATTCATACCTTGTCTGGAAAAATTAGTCGCCCATTATCGGCTCAGATCTACAAGCTAAAGCCAAATTCTCATCGCAGTGCCGTATTGAGTGCCAGTGCACTTATGCTCAAATGCGATTCTGATAGTTGTGCCGCTTGGTCATCTAATCGCTGCAGCGCTTCTTCGAGAGTCATTTTCGGCGTCCGTTTGTTGCGGTCATCGTCTGGATCCCATTGAGGACAGACGAACCAACCCACAAGGTACAGCCCATGGCGACACTCAGTCTCCGCCAGATACCGATCGCGCAATTGGTGTTCCATATCCATTTGCAAGCGTCTGTTCCAGCACCCTTTAATTTTGACCGTGACGGTAATTCGGCCAAATTCCTCACGGCGACCAGGCCAACGGCGTCGATTCGGATGTCGGTTCGTTCCACCTTGGCATCTCCCTCACCTCGGCGAATCTCCACTTCCCGGTTTGCAATGATGCCGCGCATCTGAATGTCGCGCCGTAGGTGTCTTACGACATAGTCTGATAGCTCATTCTCGTCTTTGGGTCGAAACACTCCGTTGCACAGTTTGCTCCATAGATCAGGCGCGGCCGGATTCTCTCCCTGCAGTTCTTGTTGGAGCCGCCGCAATGAGGCGATAACGACATTGAGGAGCTGTTCACCGCTTTCAACGAGCCGTAAGTCACAGTCGCGGGACAGTCGGAGCAGTATTTCCGGCCGCGGGGGAGTCCATGTTCCCCGTAGCATGTTTCCTCGCGCTTCGACCGCAGCCCAGCGCAGCCAAGTCAGGTCGGGTCTTGCGACAGCGAGTTGCTCCATCGTCCGGCAGGCCGAAGATGTTTGGCGGTTTTGCAACTGACGCAAGACGGCGTCGCGGAAGTGTGCCACGCTCTCCCGGGCCCCGACGAAGTGCGCGCCGTCGTGCTGCGGATCCTCCGACGGAGGATACTGAACGAGGAGCCAAAGATAGAGGTAACATATTTGGTCCTCTGTGAGGTGGCGAGTCAACAGTGCAGCGAATTCTTCGTGACGGTTGTCGGTCACGATGGCAATGACTTCCTGGCCAAAAGCCGAGTCCGCATTGAAAATCGGCCACGCCTCCGTCCACCCCCCGGCCTGGGTATACATGAGCAACATCGCGGCCGCCACGACCGCCCTACGCCGCGGCACTCCGCCAGCGGGGATCGGATGCGATAGAAGTGATACGGCGAAGGATCTCGCCTGACTGCCGCAGAGCTGCAGAAGCGCCTCTAACAGGTCCCCCATGCCCTCGGGCGTTAGGGTCAAATCCCGAGCTTTCTCTGCCAGTGCAGCACACAGCCGACCGTCTCAGCACAGCATGATCTTCCGAAGAATCATGAGCCGGCCATTCGAGCGACTCTCCGAGTCAATAAGCCGAATTAGTGCTTGGATGACTTGCTCTGGAGCGTAGGAATACGCCCGTCGCGTAAATTCCAGGTGAAGCTCTTCGCCCTGCCCACCCAGTAGCGTTGGGTAGCCAACGTCAGGGCGACGTACCGCTGCGGGCGGTTCAGGAGACGTGCCCGAAATCGTCATCGATTTTAATGAAAACATTGGTCGAGGGCAGTAAGATGATGACAGACCCTGCAAGCCCTCCTCGCGGTCTCGGCGCACGGACTTCACTCGATGCCTATGCCTTTCAACAGTTCATTCCAGCGGTCGCTCTGGGTGGCGTTGGTTCTCGCGACCGGTACCGTTCCCGCACGCGCCGACGGGCCGGCGGCGTTCGCAGTGCCGACGGAGGTGCGGGCCGTGCTCGACGCCCACTGTGCCGACTGCCACGGCGAGCACGGCAAGGGTAACGTCGACGTCACCGCGCTCGACAAGCTGAAGTTGGGTGACCGACTCGAGACGCTCAACAAGATCCAAGACCAACTCTTTTACAAGATGATGCCGCCGCCCAAGAGCGAACAGCCGGGTGAGAAGGACGCACGCATGCTGGGCGAGTGGGTGCGGACCGAGTTGCGGCGGCACAAGGCGTCCAAACTGGACGACCGCCTGCCGTACCCGGACGCCGGCAATTACGTCGATCACGCCGCCTTGTTCGACGGGTCGAACAGAGAGAAGGCGTATACCCTCGCCCGCCGCTGGCTCGTCAGCCCGCAGATCTTTGAGGAGCGCGTGCTGGACGTGTTCCAACTGGTGGGCCGCGAGCGGGACCAGTTGCGGCGCTCCGGCTTCTACGGCGTGACCAACCCGTTCCTCCTGCCCGACAACGCCGGCGTGCGGTACTACGACCTCACCCCGCTCGACGGCAGCCACCTGCTCGTGATGCTCAACAACGCCGAGTGGATCGCCTCGAAACAACTCCAAGCCGCGCGGTTGAAGGCCGGCTACCCGAAGGCCGCACCTGCGGACCCGAAGGACAAGTGGGTGCCGAAAACGACGCCAGCTGCGTTCGAGGTGGTCGTCACCAAGAAGACCGCGCCGACGGACGACGAGATCCAGACGGCCGTGCAGACGCAGTTCGGGCTGGTCCTTCAGCGGAAGGCGACCGACGCCGAACTTCGCCAGTACCTCGCACTCACGAGGGACGCGATCCAGGTGGCCGGGAACGCCGAAGGCCTGCGGCAGATGCTGAAGGCGGTGCTGCTGGAATCCGAGTTCGTGTACCGCCTTGAGTTCGGTGCGGGCAAGCCGGACGATTACGGCCGCGTGCCGCTCGCGCCGCGCGAGGCCGCGTACGCACTCGCGTACGCGCTCGGCGACCGCGGTCCGGACGCCACTCTGCTGAAGGCCGCCGAGAGCGGCAAGCTGAACACGAAAGCCGATTGCGAACGCGAGGTTCTTCGCCTGTTGGCCGACACGGCGTACTTCGCCGCGCCGGTGGACAAGTCGTTGGGCTTCCTCCAGCCGACAACCGCCCCGCACCCGCGGTTGATCCGCTTCTTCCGCGAATTCTTCGGCTACTCGACCGCGTTCAAGATCTTCAAGGACACGCCCCGCGCCGGCAACGTGTACACCAACGCCGACCGCGGCAGCACCGGCACCGCGGGCATGCTCATCGACGAAGCGGACCGGCTCCTGACGGACATCCTCGCCGCTGACAAGGCTGTGTTCGAGACGATGCTCACCACCGACCGGTACTACGTGTTCCACCCGCTGGACAACGACAAAGGCAAGAAGCTGGTCGACAACTGGCGGGCCGCCTACGAGGTGCTCAGGCACACCGACTGGAAAAAGAACCCCGAGGCGGTGGCGAAAGAGCACGACGCCGTCATCCGGAAGTACCTCGACCCAAAGGGGCTTCCCGGCAAGCACAAGGTCAACCACGACAACAGCGTGCTCCGGTTCATGTCCTACTTCGAGGCCACCTTCGGCCGTGGCTTCACGCCGTTCACCGTCCTGCCGTGGGCGCACGGCAACCGGTTCCGCCACGCCGAGATCTACAACTTGGGGGCGATGCCCGGTCACGGCGGCAAGTACGAACCCGGTCAGACGTTCGACTACCACCCGGTGCAGCCGTTCGCGGTGCCCGACCGCAAGGGCATCCTGACGCATCCGGCGTGGCTGGTGGCATTCTCCGCCAACACCGCGTCGGACCCGATCCGTCGCGGCAAGTGGATTCGCGAGAAGCTGCTGGCCGGAGTCGTTCCGGACGTCCCTATCACGGTGGACGCGAAAGTGCCGGACGACCCGCACAAGACGCTCCGCGAGCGGGTGGGTGAGGTCACGCGGTCCGCGGCGTGCGTTAAGTGCCATAGCCGCATGAACGACCTCGGCTACCCGCTTGAGCAGTTCGACGACTTCGGCCGCTTCCGGAAATTGGAGAAGCTCGAACACCCCGACAGCCTAGTCAGCGCTGGCAACGGCAAGTCCACGTTCGACGTGTACAAGACGAAACCGATTGACGCGAGAGGGGTATTGTCTGGAACAGGTGATCCTAAGCTCGACGGCCCGGTGACCGACGCGCTCGACTTGATCGACCGGCTCGCCAAGTCGGATCGCGTGCGGCAGTCGATCATCCGCCACGCGTTCCGCTTCTTCCTGGGCCGCAACGAATTGCCCTCCGACTCGCAAACGTTGATCGACGCCGACCGGGCCTACCTCAAGAGCGGCGGCAGCTTCAAGGCCGTCGTCGTCTCGCTGCTGACGTCCGACTCGTTCATCTACCGCAAACAACAGGGGAACCGATAATGACCACCCGACGGGATTTCATGGCGACCGCGGCACTCGGGGCCGCCGGCCTCGCGCCCCGCACAGTTTGGGCGAAACCGACCGGCGGCAAGCCGCCGATGCGGTTCATCTTCCTGCACAAGGGGAACGGGCTGTTCCCGTCGGTCATGGTGCCGCCGTCGCTGAGCAAGGACGACGCGGCGAAGGAGGCAAAGAAGGGGCCGCTCAACCTCGACCTCGGCAAGCATGAACTGCCCGAGTGGATGAAGCCGCTTGCGGCCCACACCCCCGACCTGACCATCCTGCAAGGGCTGTCCGGGAAGATGTGTACCACCGGGCACCACACGTGGTGCTCGTCGCTCGGCGTGTTCAAGGCGAACGAGCGGGTCAGTTCGATCAAGTGGGCGACGGTCGACTTCGAACTGGCAAAAATGTTCCCGTCGCCCATGGAGCACATCGAACTGGCCTGCTTCCCGCTCGGCGGGGGGAACGCGCGGGGTACGCTGAACGGCATCGCCACCGGGTTCTCCGCCCGAGGCCCGCAGCAGCCGAACTACGCTTTCGGCTCGCCGAAGGTGGCGGCTCAGGAGCTGTTCAAGTCGGTCTCGATTGACAAGAGCGTTCAAGCGCAGTCGCAACTCGGGCGGGCCGCGCTGGAGTTCGCCGGCCGGCGCGAGGCCGACAAAGTGCCGAGTTACGCCAGCTCGATCGAAGCCGTACGCGAGCGGGACCGCAAGGTGAACGCGATGGCCGACGCCATCCGTCCGCACGTGCCCAAACTGGACGCGAAGTACCTGGCCGACGAGATGACCACGGTGGACCGCCAGCGGGGGCACGTCGAGGTGCTGCTGGCGGCGCTGCTGTCCGGCCTGACGAACGTGGTCGCCTTCACGGTCGATGAACTCGGCCACGAGTACACCGGGCTGGCGGGATTAGAAACCGAGAAGGTGAACCTGCACGACGTGGGCCACGGCAAGGGGTTGGGCAAGCTGACCGCCGACGAGGTGCGCTTCGCCGTTCGCCGCCAGCACATGACGCTCGTCGATGCCATCGCCGCCAGGCTGAAGAAGGCCCCGGAGGTCGACGGCACGGTGTTCGACAACACGATGATCTTCTACTTCCCGGACAACGGCGAGACGCACCACTCACACGGCACCGAGTACCCCTTCGTGGTGCTGTCCGGCAAGAACGCGAAGCTCAACATCCGTGGCAAATACATCCGCCTGCCGAACTACGGCGACGCGGGCCACAAGACGCTCGGCAACTGGTACACCACACTGCTGAACGCCCACGGCAATCCGATCAAGCACTACGGCGACCCGGACCCCGGCCTCGCCCGCTTCGGCCTCGACCAGACCGGGTCCATCAAGCAGTTCCTCGGTTAAGGATCAAGTTGCCAATAATTGTCGTGGATCGCTCCACGAACCAACTTTGGATCGCGGAGCGATCCACGACTTTCACAACAATTATTTCTGCGCCGATCCTAAGTGTTTCATGATCCAGAACTGAGGTGAACCATGATTTCCCGGATCGTTGTCGCACTCTTCGCAGCCATCGCCCTGGTGCCAGCCGCGCCCGCGGCTGCCGCCGACAAGCCGCTCAAGGTGTTCATCCTGGCCGGCCAGTCGAACATGCAGGGGCACGCGAACGTCGCCACGTTCGACAGCCTGGCCGACGACCCGAAGACGGCCCGATTGCTGAAGGAAATGCGGGACAAGGACGGCAAGCCGACGGTGTGCGACAAGGTGTGGATCACGTCGGTCGGCTGCCTTGGTGATGCGTACTCGGACCTCCGCGAACACATGGGCAAACTGACCGCCGGGTTCGGCGCGGGGGGCAAGGACAAGATCGGCCCGGAATTTACGTTCGGGCTGACCCTGCAGAAGCACCTGAACGAGCCGGTGCTCATCATCAAGACTTCGTGGGGCGGGCGGAGCCTACATACCGACTTCCGATCGCCCAGTGCAGGACCTTACGTCCTCGCCAAGGAAACTCTGGAACTATGGGACAAGCATCCCAAGGGCGCCCACGGCATTCCGAAAGTCGAGGACCGGCCCAAGTTCCATGCCGACAAGGCCGCCGCCACCGGCGTGTACTACCGCGCGATGATCGCGCACGTGAAGAAAGTGCTCAAGGACATCAAGCGGGTGGTGCCCGACCACGACGAGAAGCAGGGCTACGAGTTGGCCGGGTTCGTCTGGTTTCAGGGTTTCAATGACCTCGTCGACGGCGGGGTGTACCCCAATCAGGGCAAGGCCGGCGGGTACGACCTGTACTCCGACCTGCTCGGTCACCTCATCCGCGACGTGCGGAAAGACCTGTCGGCCCCAAAGCTGCCGTTCGTCATCGGGGTCATGGGTATCGATGGCCTGAAGGGCGATAAGAAGGGGTCGATGATGCACTTCCGTGCAGCCCAGCGGAAACCGGCCGCCCTCGACGAGTTCAAGGGGAACGTGTTCGCTGTGGAGACGGCACCGTTCTGGGACGACGATCTGGAGGCGTTCGTCGAGCGGAAGGAGCGGCTCTACGACAAGTTGGAGCAGGGGTTCCGTAAGGCGACGCCGAAACCGACCGAGCCGGAGAAACAGGCCGCCCGCAAGAAGGCTCTGGACGAAGAGTTCAAGCCGGAGGAACTGAAACGCCTGAAGACGGGCGTGTCGAACGGCGGCTACCACTACCTCGGGGCGGCGAAGATTCTCGCCCCGATCGGCAAGGCGTTCGCCGAGGCATTGCTGCCCCAGCCGAAACCTTGACCTGAGGCACCGGGGAAGGCGACGGTCCGGCTGTGCGAGTCGAAGCCCGCCAAGCGAGCGGAGCCGCCGCGGAGCGGAACTCCGCCGCCCCCTGCGGTGTTTCAGTTAGTAATTATGCAGTTGCAGTTCGTCGGCTCAATATTGCATGTTTTGTTCTGCATGCCGGTCAGAATGCTGCACGCTTTCGCGTCAGAAGGAGACAGGAAGTGCTGCGATTCATTCTGGGATTTCTGGGCGTCGTAGTGGCGACGGGCCTGTTACACTCACAATCACCGACTGCAAACCCCAGCAAGGTGCCCGGACCTCGCATCGTGGTCCACGAGCTGCTTCGTCTTGTCGCGGCCGACGCCAAGAAACCGGTTGCTTTGGAGGGAGACGCCGTTGAGGGAGAACTCGGCGAACTGCGCAAAGAAACGGCGGGTCGCGGCGTGCGTCTTCTCTCCGGCGCGAAGAAAGACGGCGGGACTGCGGGGGCGATGGCGTTTACCGTTGCGGGACTCAAGCCGGACCAGGGCCGCTGGTATCGCCTACGCGTCCGCGGCTTGGTGCAGGAAGATTTCCACGTCGAGAAAGACGAGGCATTCTTGCGGGTCGAGTTTTTCAAGGACGGCGGCAAGAACTCGCTGGACCACATTAAGAAGAGCATTTCCGACCAGATTGAACGGGAGCGCAAGGATTTCGCGGACAAGGGAACGAACAAGACTTTGGGTTCGGCGACCTGGCGGAACTATGTCGTGGAGTTCCGCACCCCATTCGCCGAAGTCGATACGCTACGGCTCTCGGTGGGCTTCGCTGGCGGCGCGGCGAAGGGGCCGCGCGGCGAGTTCTGGATCAGCGAAGCAGAGATCCTCGCTATTCCCGATCCGGCTGACTATGTTCGGCCCCGGGCGGCCACCCCGAAGGACCCGCCGGCCCTCAGCAAGCTCGTCAAACTGGGCGGCCGCTGGTACTACAATCCGCACGGCGCCAAGGAGCCTCCCAAGCAGTTCGACCACACCAATGCGGACCACCTGTACTACCTGACCGATAAACTCGAAACGCCCTTCGCGGGCAACATGACTGCCTGGCTTCGCAAGGGCTACCTCGAGCGCGGCAGCACCAAGGACAATCCCAAGCTGGTGGAGGAGGATCGCTTCGTTTCCGAGAATGTCGTGGTGTCTTTTACCGACAAGCATCTTGTCATCAAATCGAAGAACCTGCCCAACCATCCGACCGCTGTTTTTCCCGATCGGTGGCGCCTTCTGGACGGCAATCCCAATTACATTCAGGAGCAGGACTTCACCTAGTACATCCCACTCGAGCCGAAGGAAAACCCCAAGCGCATCGCCATGGATGCGGAGAACAAGAATCAGGCACTCCCTGGCGGCCCCATCGGGGTGATGACCAACGGAATCATCTTCCACAATCCGTTTGACGAGCGTGTTCGCGAAGATGCCGTGTGGCGATTGGACCGCTGCTGCGGCCATCCAAGCCCCATCCAGCGCTATCATTACCTCAAGTATCCCGAGTGCATCAACACTCCATGGGATGATCAGGGTGAAGAGCATTCACCATTGATTGGCTTTACCTTCGACGGGTTTCCGGTTTACGGGCCGTATGAAGGCAAGGGAATTCTGGCCAAAGACTCAAAGACCAACCCGCTCAATGAGTTCAATGTGCATCTCGACAAGGATCGCGGCTGGCACTATCACGTCACCCCCGGCAAGTACCCGCACCTGATTGGCGGCTTCTGGGGTGAATTGGAAACGAGAAACCGGTTCGGCCCTGGACCGGGCGGTGGTCCTCCCTCGAAGAAGGGGCCGCCCAAGAAAAAAGGTCCGGAATAGAATAAGTCCGATCGTTGTTCTGGGCTACCGGCAGGGTGGCCCAGAACATTCTTTCCTGTCTATAATCCCCAACTGCGTAACTCGTAGCAATTTCATTTCGGGCACACCTGACCAGCACCGAGTCACCCATGCGCAGCATCGGCCCTTGGATCGTCATGCTCCTGTTCGCCTGGGGCGGCCCGCTCGCTGCCGCCGACAAGCCGTTGAACTTGCTCATCGTCACCGCGGATGACATGAACGCGGACTCCGGCGGATGGAACGGCAACACGCTCGGTGCGACGCCGAACCTGGACGCGTTCACGAAAGGCGCGCACCGGTTCGTCAACAGTCACGTCACCGTCCCGATCTGCCAACCCGGTCGCTCGGCCCTCATGACCGGCCGCGTCCCGCACCGCAACGGCGCGCTCGGGTTCAACCCGATCCGACGAGACGTCCCGACCCTCGTCGAAGTCCTCCGGGACGGCGGGTACTACACCGCAGTCATCGCCAAGGCCGTTCACATGGCGCCCGCCGACAAGTTCCCGTGGCACGCGGTCGGGGAACAGTCGCTCGGCAAGCAACCGACGAAATTCGCCGAGAAGTTCCGCGAGATGCTCGCCGCTGCCGCCAAGGAGAAGAAGCCGTTTTTCATCAACGCCAACATTTGCGACCCGCACAGGCCATTTATTAACGGGACCGGCAAGAAGGCGGAGGCCGACAACCCGCTCGACGGCGCGCGAGTCTTCAAGCCGACCGAGGTTATGGTGCCGGCGTTTCTCGAAGACCTCCCGCGGGTGCGGGAGGAGGTCGCGCAGTACTACTCGTCCGTGAGCCGCTTCGACGTCGCATTCGGCCTCGTGCTGAAGGAACTGACCGCCGCGGGCCGCGACGCGGACACCGTGGTGGTGTTCATGTCGGACCACGGCATGTCGTTCCCGTTCTCGAAGGCGACCGTGTATTACAACGGCACGTGGTCGCCGGTGCTGATCCGTTACCCTGGCCAGAAGGAACCGAAGACGCACGCCGAGTTCGTCAGCAGCGTGGACATCATGCCGTCGGTGCTGGAACTGCTCGGCACGAAGCCGCCCGCGGGGATGGACGGGCGTTCGTGGGTACCTCTGCTGAAAGGCGAGGTGCAGGCCGACCGCGATTTTGTCGTCACCCATGTGAACACCGTCAGCAGCGGGAAGTCGTTCGCGCAGCGGTGCGTGCGCATTAAAGACCGCGCGCTGATGTTCCACGCGTGGGTCGGCGGCCCGGAAAAATTCCGCGTCGAGGCGATGAACGGGCTGAGCTTCGCCGCGATGAACGCCTCGGCTGACGCGAAAGTCCAGGCCCGGGTGAAGCAACTGGTGGAGGGCGAGCCGCTGATGCTCTTCGACACCGCGGCCGACCCGACCGAGCGGAAGAACCTTGTCCGCGAACCGAAGTACGCCAACGACATCGCGGAACTCAGCAAGAAACTGCTCGCCCACATGAAGCGGACCGAAGACCCACAGACGAAGGCGTTCGAGACCGCACTCGCGACGAAGTAACAGCCGCGACTCTACCCAGACAGAGGAACCGATCATGCGTCCACGTTTTCGACTCCCCCTCCGCGCTTTTGTCGCGATCATCGGACTGCTCTCGACGGCCGCCGGTGGGCAGGCCGCAGACCGCAAGCCGAATTTCGTGTTCATCTACTCCGACGACCACCGCTGGGACGCGATGGGCGTGGTGCAGAAAGAGCAGGGCAAGCAAGCCCGGTTCCCGTGGTTTCCGTCGCCCAATATGGACCGACTGGCGGCCGGGGGCGTACGGTTCCGCAACGCCTTCGTCACCCTGTCGCTGTGCGCCCCGAGCCGGGCGGCGTTCCTGACCGGGCGGTACAACCACGCGAACGGCATCACGAACAATAGCAAGCCGTTTCCCTCCGACGCCGTCACCCACGCGACGCTGTTGCGGGCGGCCGGGTACAAGACCGCGTACGTCGGCAAGTGGCACATGGGCAACCAGAGGGGGGCGCGGCCGGGGTTCGACTACTCGGCCAGTTTCATCAGCCAGGGCCGGTACAACGACTGCCCGTTCGAGATCGACGGCAAACCCACCCCGACCAAGGGTTGGGTCGATGTCGTGAGCACCGACTTCGCCATCGGCTTCATCAAGGAGAACCGCGACAAGCCGTTCTCGCTGGTCGTCGGGCTGAAGAGCGTTCACGGTCCTCGCGGTGGGAACAACCTGCCGGAACACCTGCGTAAGCTGTACGCCAACGAAACCACCCGCCCGACCCCGAACTGCGGCGTGCCAGCCGTGTTCCACCAGAAGGACCCCAAGTCCGACAAGTTCCCGCTCGGCCTCGCCGACAACGCCGTCCACCTCGACTACCTGCGGCACGTCAATGGGGTGGACGAGCAGGTCGGCCGCCTGCTCGACGCACTCGACGAATTGAAGCTGACCGACGACACGGTCGTCGTGTACGCGAGTGATAACGGCTACTTCCTCGGCGAGCACAACTCCGGGGACAAGCGAGCGCTGTACGACGAGTCGCTCCGCATCCCGTTCCTGGTCCGCTACCCGCGGCTGTTCGGCAAAGGGAAGACGGTGGACGAGATGGTGCTGAACATCGACCTTGCGCCGACCTTCCTCGACCTCGCCGGATTGCCGATTCCGAAGGAGATGCAAGGGGCAAGCTGGAAAGAACTGGCCGCAGGCCGTAAGCCCGCGAAGTGGCGAGGCTCGTTCTTCGCCGAGTACTTCAAGGAACTTGGCAACGTTCCCACCTGTTACGCCATTCGCACCACCACCCACAAGCTCGTGAAGTACCCCGGCCGCCCGGAGTGGACGGAGGTGTTCGACCTCACCGCCGACCCTTATGAGATCAAGAACCTTGCCACAGATGTTGCGCTCAGGGAAAAGCTCGAAAATGAATTAAGCAAGTTGAAAAAGGCAGTTAACTATTTCGAGCCGAAGTAAACACAGATGAAGCCTGTCGAAAAATGAGTCTTCCCCGACACTGGCGAGAACGACCAGCCATACTGCGGACTGGCTGTAGTCGTCAACCGATTCCGCTCTCCCGACCCGTTTGGAGGTGCTTCCCGTGATCCGATCTCTCACTGTGCTAGAGCGCTTTGCAAATAGGTTTACTGTCATATCCGCAATGCCTGAAGTAATTGGAGCATTCTTCGGACGAGAATTGGTCAATGAGTTGTCCGACAACATCCCAGAGGCCGGCGACGGTCCGCTGCCCCGCCGACTTGACCAATCCCTTGAGTTTTGAGAATGCGTTTTCAATCGGGTTGAGATCCGGGCTGTAGGGAGGCAGGTACCTTGGTCCTGATCCCGTAGTCCTCCAGGGTCTTCCTCACCATCGCCGTCTTGTGCGAGGACAGGTTGTCAAGGACCACCAAGTCACCTGGCCTGATCACCGGGGCCAGCACCTGTTCGACATAAGCCTTGAATGAAGCGCCGTTGATGGGCCCGTCAAGCAGCATCGGGGCCACGATCCCAGACTTGGTAAGCCCTCCCACGAATGTGGTGGTTTTCCAATGGCCATGGGGAACACGGCTTACCAGTCTCTTTCCACGGGGCGCGTATCCCCGTGGCTTGGTCATGTTTGTGGAAAACCCTGTCTCATCGATGAAGATCAGCCTCTTCGCCTTGGCGCGCTTGACCGAATGATGCCAATCCTTGCGGGCCCGCTTCACATCCGGCCTCTCCTGCTCTGCCGGTAGTTGTGTCTTTTTTTGAAAGTGAACCCCAATCTCCTCAGGGCACGCCAAACCGTCACTTCAGATATCGAAAGCCCAAGCTGGTCTCGGAGTTCCCGCGCGCAAAGATCGGGCTGTTGGGTCACCAGTTGCCTCAATCGCTCAAGATCTTCCTCGCCCAGTGACAGCTTCCTGCCACGCTTTTCGCCGGTTCCGGGGATTTTCAGGAAACCTTTCTAAGGGTGGTGCCGCATCAACTTCCGGACGAACGCCTCGCTCACCGAAAAACGCTCCGCAACCTCCGCCGTCGTTTCACCGGATTGCCTCGCTTCAAAAACACGCCGATGAATATCAATCGACAATGCTGTCGGCATGACTCCCCTCCTTGGGACCTATTGCCATTACAGCTGCAACTCAGTTATTCTTCAATATATTTATCTGAAGTCTACTCTAGCGAGGATTATCGGGATGAATCGTCTCGCGTGCTGCTCGTTGTCGCTGGCCTGTCTCCTTCTGGCTGCCTCCCTCCACGCCGAGGAAACCCTGCTGCGCGACGTAATCGATCGCGAGATCAAAGCGGGGTGGACAAAGGAAAACCTCACTCCGCCCACGAAGTCATCGGACACGGTGTTCCTCCGGCGGATCTACCTCGACCTTGTTGGTGTGATTCCCAGCTACGACGAGGCGACGGCATTTCTCAAGGACACCGACCCGAAGAAGCGCGAGAAGCTCATCGACAAGCTCTTGGCCGATCCGCGCTATGCTCGACAGCAGGCTCAGGTATTCGACCTCGCCATGCTCACACGCAGTCACAAGCTCGTTGAAGGTCAGGTTGGCTATCGGAATCGTGGCCGATTCCGTGAATGGCTCGCCAAGCAGTTCGAGGCCAACGAGCCGTACGACCGGATCGCCGGCAAAATTCTCCAGGCCGAGGAGGATGGCTCGCAGCTCTTCTTCGCTGTGTACAACGGCGCCGACGAGATGGTTACTGCCGTCTCCCGCTTCTTCCTGGGAACGCAGATTCAGTGTGCCAAGTGTCATGATCATCCCTACGAGCCGTGGACGCAGAAGGATTATCACGGCATGTCCGGCTTTTTCGTTCGCACGATGGCCGTGGAAGTTGCGGGAAAATCTGAAGTCACGAATCAAAAGGGCAAACAGTACCGTGTTGGCGAAAAGACGGTAGGCGAAGCGTTGTTTTCGCTCGAGAAAATCGATCCGAAAACGAAGAAGAAGGAAACCATACCCATCCCGCCCAAGTTTCTTCTGGGCGACGTCCTGAAAGAACCGGAGACGCCCAAGGATTTCGTGGAACCGAAACTGAAGCCAGGTGAGGTACCGCCGAAGCCAGTGTTTTCCCGGCGTGCGAAGTTCGTCAGCTGGATGACCGCGAAGGAGAATCCCTTCTTCGCGAAGGCGGCCGCCAACCGATTCTGGGCCCAGTTCATGGGCCGCGGGTTTGTGCATCCGGTGGACGATTTCAACTCGCAGAACCCAACGAGCAATGAACCGTTGCTTCGGGCCATCGAGAAAGAACTGGTTGCCCACAAATTCGATTACAAATGGCTTGTTCGTGAAATCGTTAATAGCGAAGCGTACCAGGCCACCGACCTTGGCAATGTGACCGACGCGATGCCGAAGTTCTACGAACGGGCTCGCATTCGGCCGTTGATCGTCGAGGAGTTGGTCGCCTCGCTGCACGTCGCCACGGGGTTGCCGCTCGAATCGGCTCTCAAGACCGAGCCAACCAAGGATATGTTGCAATACCTGGGCGAACCGGCCGACGGCCAGGGACGCTTCCAGGGGAGCATGACGGAGCACTTGTTCCTGCACAACGGCGACCAGTTCCGCGGTCTGTGTCGGCCCAACAAGGGCAATCTCTCGGAGCAGCTCCTGGCGAGCACGGAACCGTGGGAGACGAAGGTCGAGAAGATGTTTCTGTCGGTGCTGAGCCGCCCGCCCAGCAGCGAGGAAAAAGAGCGATTCGTGAAGTACCTGAGCGTTCCGGTCAAGGAGGCGAAACCCACATCCACGCCCATCGAAGAGGCGATGTGGGTGCTGGTCTCGTGTTCGGAGTTTCGACTCAATCGATAATCAAACCATGGGCAAGCACATGAATACGAATATCCAGTCGGGCACCTGCAACTCGGGGCACCACCTGTCCCGCCGCTCGCTGATGAAGGGCCTGCTGACCACCGCGAGTGGGATGGCCGTCGCCAACTGGGGTGCGCTCACGCATTCGCAGTCAATCGCCGCGGAGGCGAAACGCACCGGCAAACGCTGCATCATGCTCTACATGGCCGGCGGTGTCAGTCAGATCGACAGTTTCGACATGAAGCCCGGTCGACCGACGGCCGGTCTATTTCGGCCGATTCAGACCAAGGTCGCCGGCATCCAGGTCTGCGAATACTTGCCGAATATGGCGAAGCACGCCGACAAGCTGGCGATCATTCGCAGCATGCGAACGAAAACGCCCGATCACGGCCCCGGCGGCTATTACATGCACACCGGGTACCATCCCAGCGAGCGGTTTCCGCACCCGGAAGTCGGCTCAATGATTGCGAAGTACTGCGAGAACCCCGAAAGCGATTTACCAAGTTTCGTCAAGATCGGCTCACAAAGCGGACTTTACGGCGCGGGGTATCTTGGCCCGCAGTTCGACCCGTTCACTGTGAGCGATGATGGCAAGCTGCCAGCATTCGCGAATCCGGCCGTGACGTCCGAGATTCAAGACCGTCGCGGCGACTTGCTGAACTTCATGGAGCAGCGGTTCAGGGAGCAGCGACCGGGCGAACCGTTCGCGGCTCACCGAACCTCCGAACTGCGTACCATCCGCCTCATGAAAGCACGGAAAACGTTCGATGTCTCCGCAGAGTGGGAAAAAGCCAAGCAGCGATACGGCAATAGTGACTTTGGCCGAGCGTGCTTTACGGCGTTCAAGCTCGTGCAAGCGGGGGTCCCCTTCATTGAGGCGGCTCACGGTGCCTATGACAGTCACAACGACAACTTCCCGGTCCACAAAGCTTGCTTCCAGGAACTCGATCCCGCATGGGGGTCGCTCCTGCAGGACTTGCAGGATAGTGGGTTGCTCGATACCACCCTGGTCGTTTGGACCAGCGAGTTCGGCCGAACACCTGCCATCAATTTCCAGGCAGGCCGAGATCACTTCGGCCGAGCGTGGACCGTGGTCCTTGCTGGGGGCGGCATCAAAGGCGGCCAACATTACGGCTCCACCGACCGTGATGGCTTCGAGGTGAAGGAGAATCCAGTCAGTGAAGCCGACTATCTCGCAACCATCTATAAGGCCATGGGCGTGAACTATAAGGCCAAGCACTTCCTCGGCTCACGCCCCATTCGGGCCACGGAGAAGGGGTCGACGCCAATTGATGAGGTGTTGGGGTAAAGACGTGCGGGCATCGGTGTTCCCGTTTTCGGGGTCAACTACAACTGCAATCAAGCGATACTGGGGTCTTGGTGAGCCGCTCGTTTTTGTGTGAGGCATCCTGTTGATGAGATTCACCTGGACCGTATTGATAATGCTCTCCGTCGGACTGCCGATCCGAGCTGCTGAACCACCAAACTTGGCGCAGATCGGCGTGCCGTTCGTTGCGAAGTATTGCGTCTCCTGCCACGGCGAGAAGAAACCGAAGGCCGATATTTCTCTGCACACCCTGACCTGCGACCTCTCGAAACCGAAAGAATTGCAAGTCTGGCAGGCGGTGCTTGCTCAGATCGACAGCCGTGATATGCCGCCCAAAGCGAGCAAGCAACCCACAGACAACGAACGGACGCAGCTGCTGCAATCGTTGACTGCGGCCATCAAGGCGTCCGGCGTGGTGCTTGATGACAACAAATGGCTGTCGCCGGTGAAGGGGAACTACGTCGATCATCAGCTGCTCTTTTCCGGTGTGCCGGCGAAGGAGATCACCGGCACGAAGGCTCGGCTCTGGCGAATCACAGGCCCAGCATACGAAGATTACATCGATAAGCTGATCAAGCGTTTCATCCTGGGTCTCCGGAACTACGGCGAATTCCGCCTGACCGCCCCGTGGAACTTCACCCCGCAGAAAGACTTCCCCGACTACGCCTCGGCCCACCGGGTCGGCGAAGCGGAGATCGAGTACCTTTTGCGAAATGCGGCCATCGTGTCCCAGGCGATGATCAAGCGGCACTCGGGCAACGTGCCGAGTTACGGCGGCTACATCAAGGAACTGGCCACGCTGATCAAGGCGGGCATGAAGGCCACCCCCGAGCAGGCGGACGCGGTCCTGACACCGACGTTCCGTGAGTTGTTTGGCCGGGAACCCTCGGACCGCGAGAAGGAACGCTACGGCACTTTTCTGCGGAACACGACGGCGAGCCTCGGGGGAGCGGAAGCGGCGGAGCAACTTTTGATCGCTCTACTCTGCCAGACCGAAATGATCTACCGCATCGAAGTGCCGAACAAATTGGGCACGCCACAGAAACTCGATGCACGTTCGCTGTCGCGGTCCCTGGCGTTCGCGTTGACCGATCAACTACCGGATCAACTGCTGCAGGAAGCCGTGGCTCAGGGGAAGTTCGGCACGCGCGAGGAAGTTGCAATTCAGGTGCGGCGGATTCTCGACGACGCGAAAGTCGAGAAGCCACGGGTTCTGCGCTTCTTCCGGGAATACTTCGGTTACGACTCGGCCCCCAACGTGTTCAAGGACGAAGTGACGCTCCAGAAGATCGGCGTTCGCGGAGCCCGCGGCTGGAACGCGGACTTCTACGTCAGTGATGCCGACCAGCTTGTCCTTTCGGTGCTGGCTCAGGACCGCGACGTGCTCCGGGAACTGCTGACGACGACGAAGACGTTTGCCATGACGAATCCGCCACAAGATCGAAGGGGCACCAAGAGCGATGAATACCGACTCAAGAAGCCAAACTTCGAGCAGGACGAGCAGACGTTGATCAAGGTCTACGAGTTGCCCATCAAGGCGCGGGCCGACTGGGATCCGAAAAAGACGTACGACTTCCCCGAAGGGCACCGCCTCGGCCTGTTGACGCACCCGGCCTGGCTCGTGGCTCAGTCCGGCAACTTCGACAATCACGCCATCCATCGTGGCCGCTGGATACGCGAGCGGCTTCTCGGTGGGCGGATTCCCGAACTACCGATTACCGTCAACGCGATGCTGCCGGACGAGCCTCACCACACGCTTCGCGATCGGATTAAGGTCACCCGTGAGGAATACTGCTGGACCTGTCACAAGCAGATGGACCCGCTCGGCCTGCCGTTCGAGCAGTTCGACCACTTCGGCCAGTTCCGCAAGGAAGAGATGGTAGTCGATCGAGAGGCCACGGCGGACAAGAAGAACCTCAACAAGAACGGCTTGCCTCGACAAACAATCCACAAGCTGGTGCCGCTCGACACGACCGGCGAGGTGAGTGGCAGCATCGACCCGAAGCTCGACGGGCCGGTGAAAGACCCGTTTGAACTGATCCGCCGTCTCGCTCACTCCGAGCATGTGGAGCAGGTCTTTGTGCGACATGCGTTCCGCTATTTCCTCGGGCGAAACGAAACTATGGCAGACGGGCCGACGCTCATCGCCGCTCACCAGGCCTACCGCAAGAACGGTGGCAGCATGAAGGCCCTGATCACGGCCCTGCTGACTTCCGACGCCTTACTCTACCGAACCAACCAATGAACGGGAGAATTCAGACCATGAGCCGGATGGATCGACGTTCCATGTTGGCCAGGACACTCTCGACTGGTGCGGCCACGCTCGCCTTCGCTCCGTTGCTGAACAAACTCTCCGCCCTGGAAGCGGGCACGTACAAGACGCCGAAACGGGTCGTGTTCGTCCTCTTCGGCAACGGGTTCCATGAGAAAGGCTCCATTCCGAAAGAGCTTCCCGCCCCCCAACTGGAGGGGAAGAAGACGACCACGTATCCATTGGAGAAGTTGACGCTGCCGCACGACATCGAGCCGTTCACGCCGTGGAAAGATCGCCTCGCCATCGTCCACGGTCTGCGTGCGGGTTCGGTTCACCCGGATCACGGAGCGGGGTTCGGTGCTCTTTCCGGGATGAACGTCGGGGTCGGCGACGACAAGATCCGGAACGTGTTGGGGGAGTCGATCGACGCCGCAGTCGCCCGCAAACTCGGTGGCATCTTCCCGCTGCTAAACCTTGGTATCGATCCGGGGCAGCCGAACACCAAGGCGATCCGCTGCTCGTCCGCTTGGGGGGCGGGCCAGCCGCTTGCGGCCCAGTGTCGCCCGGAACTGGCCTACGAATCGCTCTTCGGCGGCATCGGGGCCACGAAGAACGACTTCGCCACACGAAAGAACCTGCTCGACCTGCTCAACGACGACATCAAGGAACTGCGGTCGCAACTCCGCGGAACCGAACTCGTGCAGCTCGACTATCAGATCGAAGCTTTTGAATCCCTTAGCAAACGCAACGCGAAACTGGCCGAGATGTTCGACAAGGGCGTTCTGGCGAAGTCCGCGCCAAAGCTGCCGACCCCGTACCCGGTAAAATTCACCGACACCGTGACGGCCCAGTTCGACATCGCCACCTCGGCCATCGTCACCGGCCTCACGAATGTTGTCACGATCGCCACCGAACTCTGCACCATTCGCGGCAACTACACCGGCATCTCGGACATGGGCACGCACGGCGTCGGCCACAACGAGAAGGACGTGAAACTCGGCATCGCCGGCCTGGAGATCCTTCCGCTCGTCCGCAGGCACATCGCTGAGCGCACCGCCGCTCTCCTCGGTCGCCTCAAGGAGATGCCCGAAGACGGCGGCACGATGCTCGACAACACCCTCGTCGTCTTCACGAGCGATAGTGCCAACCGCCAGCACACCCACGGCGAGAACTGGCCCTTCGTTTTGCTAGGCAACCTCGGTGGGAGGATCAAAACCGGCCAACTGGTCGTCTATCCGATCAGCAAGGACAGCCCGACGTACAGCGGCACGGAGAACCGCCACATGACCGCCGCCGCAGACAACCCGACGATCAACGCACTCTATAACACGATCCTGCACGCCGTCGGCGCTCAGCGGGATCACTTCAACCTTATCGGTGCGGATCAGAAGAACCCCGCCATGACTGGCCCACTGAAAGAGCTGCTGGTGTAATTCAAACAAGTGAGTCCCTTGTCCGCTTTCCAAGAGGACTGTGTTCGACAGGTCGGCCAGAACCGTGGATTTACTTGACGATCGTAAAACCTCAGGCCAAGAAGTAGACCGAATGCATGCCCCGAAAGGATTAGCGAACGCCATGCGTTTCCGAAGATCCCTCCTGATATTGAGCTGGTGTGCGCTGGCGGGTCTACCGTTCGCAGCCGCGCAACCCGCGCCTTTCGCCGAGACCAAGGTGATCCACACGCTGCCCTGGAACAGCGAGGTGATCACCACCGTTGCGTTCATCGGGAACGACAAAGTCGCAGCGGGTAACAAGCATGGAAGCATCCTTGTCTACAACCTCCCCGCTGCGAATAGCGATAAGTTGGAGCCAGTGCGCCGACTGGTCGGTCATACCGGTGCCATCAATCGCCTCCTCGTCACGCCAGACGGGATTACGCTCATTTCCGCGAGCAACGACCGGACTGTGAAGTACTGGGATGCGCTGAGCGAGGCCGGCGAGCCCGGCAAGGTTGTGCTCAACGATGGTGTGACCTTGAAGGGGGTCGTCGAGAAGGTGGACAAGCTGCCGAATCTCCCACCACCGCACGAAGTGGCAGTGGTCGTGCAGAAGCCGATCAAGGAACTCACGGGGCATAACGAGTGGGTTCAGGGGCTGGCCCAGACGCCCGACGGCAAACGGCTCGTCACGGGCGATGACCAAGGCGTTGTCATTGTCTGGGATCTTCCTGCCGGGAAGGAACTGACTCGTTGGCAATGCAAAGATTGGGTGAGCAGCCTGGCGATTTCACCGGACGGCAAGACCGTGGCCGTCTCACAGCACGTGCCTTACAGAGACAAAGTGAAGATCCCGCCCACCTTTCATCTTTGGGACGCCGACACCGGAAAATTGAAGGCCGATCTCACTAAGGAAATCGTGGGGGGCATGTCCGCCGTTGCTTATTCGCCTGATGGCAAATGGCTGGCGATGTGTCGAGGCAACATCGAGCAAGAGGGCCCCACCGGTAAGGTGACGTTGCTCGAACCGACCACCGGCAAAAAGATTCGCGAACTGACGCCCGGCCACTCCCGCGGGGCGACGGACATCGCCTTCCATCCCGACGGCAAGCACCTCTTCTCCGCGGGGCGTGACCAGGTCGTGAAGATCTGGCAACTCGAAGACGGCAAACTCGTCCGCGATCTCGGCAAGTTCCTGGACCGCGGCTTCTGGATCACGTCGCTTTCCATCTCCTCGGACGGCCGCCTCCTCGCCGCTGCCGATGATAATGGCCGAAAGGTCCTGATTTACTCCTTGACGGGAAAATAAAGGGATTTCCATTCTTCGGTTCATCATCCTTACATTTTCCACGGCCGTCACATTCACCAGTTTCGCGGATGCCCATGAAATCAATCCACGCCTCGCGAAGGAGGTCGACCCCAAGTTGAAAAAAGAATTCGAGTACCTCGTTTTCGATCTCGGCAACGGCGTTGAACTGAAGCTGGTGAAGGTTGCAGCCAAAGGGAAGACCTTCACGATCGGCACGACCAAGGAGGACCAGGAAAAGGTCGCGACGGACTATTTCAGCGGCAAGCGACCGGCGCAGATGGACTTCGAGGATTCGGCTTCCGTTACACTCACCGGCGATTACTACATCGGCCAATTCGAGGTCAACCGGGCGCAATTTTGCCGTTTCGTTGAGGAGATGAAATACGTCACCGATGCCGAAATGTCGGAAGGCGGTTACGGCTTCAACGAAGAAACGATGAAGTTCGAAGGCCGGGACAAGAAATACACCTGGCAGAACACGGGCGTTAGCACCGCTGGAGAAAAGCATCCGGTCACCAATGTCAGCCGGAACGATGCCCGCAAGTTCTGCGAATGGCTGATGAAAAAGAGCGACGGCAAAATCAAGCTGCTTGAGGTGCGGCTGCCCGGCGAAGCCGAGTGGGAATACGCCTGCCGCGCGGGAAGCAGTGGGCGCTTCTGCTTCGGCGACGAGGGCGAAAAGCTCGCGGACTTCGCCAACATCGCCGATGCCTCCTGGCACGAACGCTTCCCCAATCCGCAGGCGATCAAGGGAAAGGATGGCCACGTCTTCGCGGCCCCGGTTGGTCAGTTCAAGCCCAACGACTTCGGCGTCTACGACATGCACGGCAACGTCTGGGAATGGTGCGACGATTTCTTCGGCAAATACTCGGCGCTGCCCAAGGAGGGCAACGCACGCCAGACCAAGAGCCAGGGCGAAGGCCGTCCGGTGTTACGCGGCGGTTCGTGGGGGCTTCCCCCCGTCGCGTGTCGCAGCGCCAATCGCTACCTTGTCGGCGCCGGCCCGAGCCGCTACGGTGCGGCTGGGTTTCGCGTGATTGCCGTTCCGTGAGTTGAGCTTCATTTCTTGGGAATGAGACACTCCAATGCGCCTCTGCAAACTTCTCTTCATTCTCCTCGCTTGCGCTGCCCATTCGCGTGCCGCCGACGCTCCGCCGATTCTCGACTGCACGGGGCCGAACGGCGCCGATGCCAAGACGTTGCTGGCCGCTCAGAAGGCCTGGGCCAAACATCTGGGCGAAACCAGCCACGAGAAGGCGTTTCCGCTCGACAAGTCCGGCAAGGCAACGGTCGAAATGGTCCTGTTGCCGCCGGGCAAGTACTATCGCGGCGAAAGCACGTCGGCCGTGGTCGTGACGCTCACCCAGCCGTTGTGGGTCGGCAAATACGAAGTGACGCAACACCAGTACGCAGCGATCATGGGCGACAATCCCAGCCATTTTCGACGCGAGGGAAAGGATTCTGCCGAAACTCCCGTCGAGTGTGTCAGTCACCTGGATGCGGAGAGGTTCTGCGAAATCGCCTCGGGAGTCACGAACGCTGATTTTCGCTTGTTGACCGAGGCCGAGTGGGAGTTCGCAGCCAAGGCGGGCACGCGAACCAAGTACTACAACGGCGACGGCAGCGACAAGCTCGGCGACATCGCTCAGTTCGGCGGAAACAACCGCAAGTCCACCACGAAGGTCGGCAGCAAGGCTCCGAACGCGTTCGGCCTGCACGACATGTCGGGCAACGTCTGGGAGTGGTGCTCGGACTATTGGGCGGAAGCCTACGACAGCAACTCGTCCGTCGACCCGATCGGCCCAGACAACTCCGGGCAAGGTGGCGTGACACGTGGCGGCTCCTGGGCAACCGGTGCTGACAACTGTCGCTCCGCCTACCGCACCCGCGATGGCGAGACCTACGCCGGCAGCCACCTCGGCTTTCGTATTGCTCGTCTCCCGGATGCTCGAATGCCGTCGCAACCGCCGCCGATTCTCGATTGCACGGGGGCGGAAGGAGCGGACGCAAAAACGGTCGTGGCATCACAAAAAGCATGGGCCAAGCACTTCGGGTTGAGCAACCATCGCCGGTCCTTCCCCCTCGACCAGGCGGGCAAAGTCTGGGTGGAGATGATCCTGCTGCCGCCGGGGAAATACTACCAGGGGGATGAGAAGAAGCCGACGCTCGTGAATATCCTGGAACCGATGTGGGTCGGCAAGTACGAAGCGACGCAACAGCAGTACGAAGCGGTCGTGGGGCGCAATCCCAGCCACTTCAAACGAGCGGGAGCCGATGCCGCCTTCTACCCGGTGGAAAAAGTAAGCCACCTCGACGTGCTCAAGTTCTGCGAGGTCGTTTCCGCGAACACGGGAGCTGAGTTTCGTCTGCTGCGTGAAGTGGAATGGGAATACGCCTACCGGGCCGGCACCCGCACCCGCTTCTACAACGGCGACGCCAACGAAAAGGCTCTGGAGATCGCTCAGTGCTCCGCGAACAACTTCCTCAGTACCGCAAAAGTCGGCAGCAAGGCCCCGAACGCCTTTGGCTTCTTCGACATGGGGGGCAACGTTGCGGAATGGTGTGGCGAACCGGTCGGCCAGCGGCAGAGTCTGGAGCTTCCGAAGGATCCCAATGGCCTGGATACCAGCCTGGTGCGGGCCAATCGCGGCAACGCCTGGGACAGCCAATGCCGAAGCTGCAACGCCACCGGGCGGAGCCTCAACACCGAGGCGTATGCCGGCAGTCAGATCGGCTTTCGCCTTGTCCGGCAAGTTCGGGCGGCTGCTTCGACGCCGAAGGAGCCCAAGCTGAAAATGCTCGACACGCACGTCCACTTCTTCGACGCGACCCGGCCCACCGCCCCGCCCCGGCCCAACGACGGTAAGCCGATTCCCAAGCCGATGCTGCCGGACGACCTCAAAAAGCTCTCGCAGCCGCACGGCGTGGTGGGCTGCATCCTCGTTGAGGCGAATTCCATCGTGGAGGACAATCAGTGGTGGCTCGACCTGGCAAAGACGGATCCGTTCATCGTTGGTGTCGTGGGCCGACTGGACCCGGCGTCCGACGATTTCGAAAAGAACCTGCGTCGCTTCGCGGCCAATCCGCTCTTTCGTGGCATCCGTATTTATCACAACGAAATCAAGGCTGGCCTGCAAGGGAAGCTTGTCGAAAGATGCAAGCTCCTGGAGGAACTGGGGCTCACCCTGGATGTGCTGGGAGGACCGGATTTGCCCGCCGACGCCGCCCTGCTAGCGGCCAAGCTTCCAAAACTGCGGATTGTCATCAACCACGCGGCAAATCTGCGAGTCGACGGCAAGGAGCCGCCGCCGAAATGGCGGGACGGCATGGCTGCCGCCGCGAAACACCCCAACGTCTATTGCAAGGTCTCGGCCCTCGTCGAGCAGACCGGTCGTAAGCCGGCGCCACGTGATGTCGAGTATTACCGTCCGGTGATCGACGCGCTTTGGGATCTGTTCGGCGAAGATCGGCTCATCTACGGCAGCAACTGGCCCGTGTCCAACGGAGGAGCGCCCTACGACACCGTCATCGGAATTGTGCATGATTACTTCACCTCCAAGGGAGAACGAGTTGCCGCCAAATTCTTCCTCGGTAATTCGCAGACGGCATATGCCTGGCAAGCCCGGTAGGCCGGGCGCGAACGGATGTCTCATCAGTGAGCAATCTCGGTCATCCCGTCTCATCGGTGAAATGGAGTCTCAAATCTGGCTGGGTTGCAGATTGTGAATGGCCCGGATACATCGCTGAAGGGGCCGTATTTGCCAGGTTTTTCCAATGAACGCTGACGAAACGCTTGAATCGCTACTCGGAAAAATGCTTCGATCGGTGCCGGAATCCTGGGAGGATTACGATCCGTCGGCATTAAGCGCACTTCGTGAGCATGCTTTGTCCGCACTCGCGGCGGCGGGCATGATTGAACGGCGAGTGACACTGCGGCTGCGGATGATCGGCCATCCTGTTGCAGTCGAAGCGACGATCACGCTGACCGGTGAAACCGGCTTGGCTCAGGCGATGCAGTTCGTGCTTGCCGACATCTGGACCGACTGGCGTGAAGCATACGAACGGCACCGCAGCGGCGAACTTAAGGATTCGCCAATTTCTCACTGTGAACGAATCGGTGTCGAGCAGTGGCGTTTGACGGCGGAAGGCGTCGTCGCTCGGAACGACTTGAACGCGGGCGATGCGACCACGGTAATCGACTTCGTGTTGCGCCGTGGCTTATTCGATGGAACGCCACGGATGCTGCCCGACGGGCGGATCAGCCAACGGTTGCCAGTGGCCGGCAAGGGATCGCTGGTCCGCATGCAGCGGATCACTGGTGAGGTACAAGCCGGTGTGACCATTTTGAACTGGGAAACCGGGGCACAGGCGTTCGCGGCGGCTTTTTCGGAGTTCATCAAAACGAAACCGCCGATAGCGGAAGTGCCGGCATCCACCGGTGAAAAGGAACCGTCGCTGAAATTGCTGAGTGTCTATTCCAACGGCATGTCTGACGAACGGATGAAGCAGGCGGCCCAGGTGCTTTCCGATGAAAAGCTGACGGCCAACGAGAAGCTGACCAAGATCGACGGCCTGATGCCCTTCCCACCCACTGCTTCGGCCGAGCAGCTCGGCGAGATACTCGGCGTCTCGAAGCAAGCGGTGATGAAGACGGTGTGGTGGCGAAAAAATCGCCGAGGTGAAACGCAAAAGGAGATCGACGACCGGTTCCAGGATCACGAAGACAGAAGGGGCACGCCAATCGACCGTCGCCGGGTGAATCGCAAGGAATCATCCAGCGACGACGATGATGACGACCGGTAACCGGTTGTCGCCAAGTTACCGCCCGGAGAATTCCCAACTTTTTTGAGCCGCACGGTGCTGTACCGCGCGGCTCGCTTCATTTCCGCAGGTTACCGCGCCAGGTTGCCGTCGCCCGATTCTGGATATGCGAGCCGTGCTGTACGGCGAGCGATCCGTGGAAACGGCAGTCATGAACGAGACCTCTCCTCTGGCACTCAGGCCGCGAGACGCGGCGAAGGCTCTCGGCATCAGCCCCCGGTTGCTCTGGCAATTGACCGAGGACGGCAAGGTGCCCTGCGTCCGCGTCGGTGGAAGTAAACGGCAGACGGTGCTTTACCCCATCGCTGAACTTCAAACCTGGTTGAGCGAACGGGCCAACGCATCGAAAGGGGGTGTGCAATGACCCCCCGCGAACTGCTGGAAACGGCCATTCGTTACACGGAGCTTGGCTACCGCGTGTTTCCGTGCATTCCCCGCACGAAGCACCCGATCACCGAGCACGGCTTCAAGGACGCCTCAACCGATCCCGCTCAGATCGAGTGTTGGTGGTCGCAACATCCAACCGCGAACATTGGCATCGCGGCCGAGGGAATGTTGATCGTCGACATCGATGGCGCGAATAACCCCTGGCCCGGCGATCCAGAACGATCGGCCGACCTCGCCAGTGCCGGTGCTGTGGCTCAAACGCCGCATGGCGGACGACATTACCTGTTTCGCCGACCGGAGGGCAAGGATTGGAAGTGTTCTGTGGGTAAGCTTGCTCCCGGTGTCGATATCCGAACCGACGGCTGCTACATCGTGGCCGTACCCTCGGTTATTCCCGAAGGATCGTACCACTGGGTTGAAGGCCTGAATCTCGAAGAAGGGCCTGACCAGTTGCCCGTACCTCCCGCATGGTTGGTGGAACGACTCGACACACTCACTTTTGGTTTCGCGACGGTGTCAAACGTCGTGGTTGCCTCCGGTGTGGCGAACGCGATCCCCGAAGGCCAACGCAATGCCACCCTCGCGAAACTCGCCGGCACGATGCGATGTGTCGGCATGTCACGAGCGGAAATTGCCGCTGCGCTGCACCGGACCAACTTTGACCGCTGCATTCCACCACTGGATGAACTCGAAGTGGACAAGACCGCTGCGAGCGTCGCCCGCTACGAACCCGACCAGATCGCCACAGCGATGGCTGAGAATCATTTTCAGGAGATGTTCCCAGCCAAGCCTCGTCATCCGATACCTGTGGGCAAGGAGACTCGCATCCGCTGCGTTCCCGATGTCATTTGCCTGGCGGACATCGAGCCGCAAAAGGTTCTCTGGCTCTGGCCCGGCCGCATCCCGCTCGGTCGGCTCATGTTACTGGTCGGTCGTCCCGGTGCGGGCAAGTCATTCCTGACCTGTGACATGATAGCCCGCATTTCGAGAGGATCACACTGGCCCGAACCGGGCTTCAACAAAGCACAACTTGGGGATTCACTTCTCATTTGCGCTGAGGATGATCCTGCCGACACGATCGCCCCGCGTTTGATTGCGGCCGATGCGGATCGGAGGCGAATCCACCTGCTCAAGGCGGCCAAGATCATCGAGGTCGATGGCAAGGAACACTCGGTTGCCTTCGACCTTTCCAACGTCGATCTCGTCCGCGACACGTTGGAGCATCTCCCAGAGTGCCGAATGGTCGTGATCGACCCGATTGGCAGCTATCTCGGTGGTGGGGTCGATGCCCATCGTGATAACGAAGTTCGTTCCGTTCTCGCTCCTTTGGCTGTCCTTGCGGCCGAGCGTGGTGTCGCGATTGTCTTGGTTTGCCACACGCGGAAGGCGTCGGCCAGTTTCGCGGATGACACGGCACTCGGCAGCCGGGCGTTCGTCGGCCTGGCCCGATCCGTTCTACATCTCACCGCGGATGAGAATGACCGCGACCGAAAGCTGCTCCTGCCGGGCAAGTGCAACCTGAGCGTGTCGCCACCGGGCTTGGCGTTCCGCATCGTTGGCGACCCGGCACGGCTTATTTGGGAACCAGAACCTCTCAAGGGATTCCACGCCGATGACGCGATGACGCCGGGCGACAAGGAAACCACCCGAGGCCCCGCCCCGACCACCCGCGATGCGGCCACGGTCTGGCTGGCGGAACTGGTCAGGGCCGGCCCGATGCCGGTCGAGGAAATCAAACAGCAGGCCAAGGCCGCGGAGTTGGGCTGGCGCACCATCCGCCGGGCCAACGAGGTGCTCGGCATCGTCCCACGTAAGCGGACATTCGCCGGCGGGTGGGAATGGGCCTTACCCGAAGGTGGCCAACCTGACGCCGAAGGTGGCCATGATCCGCGAAGGTGTCCAAGTAGCGAGAAACCTGGCCACCTTCGGGAAAACGAAGCGGAAAACGGCCAAAAACCCCTGTACTCCTGGGAAGGTGGCCAGGTTGACGACAACTTGGCCACCTTCGGTGACGACGCGGGTAACGTGGCCACCTTCGAGGCCGATGGCGGGTTGTTCCCCGAACACCGCGGACTTCCGGACTGAACATCATCACCAAGGAGGATTCGGATATGGCGAGCATCACAATACAAGCCTCTGGCAAACGCTGCATCCAGTTCGTGAATGAAGACGGTGGCCGCAAAACGATCCGGCTGGGGGATTGCGACCGCAAAACCGCAGAGAGCATCTGCCGGCATGTTGAGGCGCTGCTCTCGGCGAAAAACTCTGGTGAAACGATCAAGCCAGCCACGGCAGCGTGGCTCAAGGATGTGGGGAAAAAGTATCGGGACCGCCTCGCGGCCGTCGGCTTGATCGACGCCCCGCAGCGATTGCAACTCGGCGATTTCCTGAAGCAATACATCCTCTCCCGCCCGGATGTGAAGCCGGCCGCTCTGGAGGTCTGGCAGCAGCCGTGCCGGAACCTGACCGAGTTCTTCGGCGCGGACAAGCCGTTGAGAAACATCACCACTGGCGATTGCGATCAGTTCAAGGCTTGGCTACTCACCCAGAAACTCGCGACCAAACTGCACTTTCCGCGACTTCCTCCATGTCATGCCGCCAGGCTCAGCAGGCGTTCGGCCGCGTCGGCGATTTCCGCCGCGGTCGCCGCGGGTCGTCGTCCCACGGCGACGCCGACCGGTGGCCCACCAGCCCGGCCTCGTCCCGCCCCCGCGCCCACGCCTCGGTCATCGCGAACGCCCACAGGCAGATGTGGAACGCCCCCACGTTCGCCCAGTGGAACCGCGTCTGCTGCTGACCCGCCCCGACGACCTCCTTGCAATCCCGGAACGTGGTCTCCAGGCTGAACCGGTTCGCCACCCCGACGAGCACGTCGGCGACGGACGCCGCCGGGTCGGAGCAGAAGAACGCCACCCAGCCCGTCGGCTCGTCCACCAGCACCACCCGGATCGCACCCCCGGCCGGCCGCCACGTGGCGACGAACGTCTTGTACCGCTTGACGGCCGGCTTCCCGTACAGGTCGAACGTCCCGGTGGCCCACCCCCGGCGTTGCCCGGCCCGCTTCGTCAGGTCGATCCGGTGCTCGCCGTAGGTCCGGTTCGGGCCGCGTCGCCCCGGCCGCCGCGGGCCCGGGACGGTCCACAGGGCGGCGTCCTTGCGGAGGCGACTGATCACCGTCACCCCGAGGGCCTTCATCGGCTTGAGGAACGGGGCCTTGGCGTACGCCCCGTCCGCCACCACCCACAGTGGCTTCCCCAGCATTCCCAGCCAGCACTTCGCCCACCCCATGAGGTCCACGGCCATCGCCAGCTTGGTCCGGAACGCCGGCCGGTGCGGCGGGTCGATGCTGCTCAGGTTCTTCCGCCGGACGTACAGCCGGGCCAGCAGCGGGAGGGCGACGACGCCCCACGCCGGGTGGCTCGCGAGCAGCCCGAGCACCACCCACACGTGCCCGTACACGAACGCCGACCCGGCCGGCCCGGGGCACGGGTTGTGGTGGACCCCGGCCCCCTGGACATGCGGCCCGGACCGCGCGGTCGGGGTGTCGTCGAGGGCGAACGTGAGCCGGTCGGCGTCGGCCACCAGCGGCTTGACCACGTCGTGGGCGAGGCGGGCGGCGATCCGGTCGGCCCGGTTCCCGGCGGCCGACACCGTGGGGTAGCACCGGCGGTACTCGCCGCTCAGCCCGGCGGCCCGGATCCAGCTGGTGACGGTCGGCGGCCGCGGGCGAGGATGGCTCCGACGAACAGCCAGGCCAGCCGAGGGCGGGATCGCGGGTCGAGGGCCGTCGCCAGTTGGGAAAACCAGTGGCACGACGGGGGGAGCGGGTGCGAGGATGGCATGGCGGGTTCCGTCCGGGTGGTGGCTGGCCTGGTAACCGCCATCGTCCCGGACGGGCCGGCACTCGTCTACCCGACGGAGCTCACCAGCTCAGGTGTGAGGAAGTGGCGGAAAGTGCAGGTGGAAGAAAGGGGTCTGAATGACCGGAATTCGCCAAAAGCCTATACCCATACACAGGGGAAATGTGGTTGACCGGGTTCGAGGGCTAACAGAAACTCATCCAACACTCGCACCGAACGCCGTCATCCGGGAACGGCAGGGGTGCCGGCCATTAATCATCGAATCCACCAACCACAAGAAAGTAGATACGGACATGCTGCAACTGAAGTACAGCTTTACCATGTCGCTGGTTCTGTGCCTTCTGGCCGGTCTCGCGGTCGGTGTGCCGGCACAGGATCTGAAGCCCAAAGCCAAGGGAGCCAATGACGCCTTGCCGCGGCCAGACGGTAAACCGGCCGACATGACCAAGGCCGTCAAGGTCTTCATTCTCATGGGCCAGTCGAACATGCTGGAGATGGGTAACGTCGCGGGGGACAAGGACGGGACGCTGGAGCACGCCGTCAGGAAGGAAGGCCTCTACCCCTTCCTCACCAACGACGCGGGCAAATGGACGACCCGACAGGATGTTCGGTTCGTAGCCGTGATGGGGAGCGGCGGCCCGGGCAAAACCCAGGTCCGAAAGGATGAATGGCTGACCGTCTCCGGCGGCAAGATCGGCGTGGAGCAAGGCATCGGCCACCACGTCGGTAACGCGCTGGAGGAACCGGTCCTGGTCCTCAAGAGCGCGATCGGCAACCGCAGCCTCGGCTGGGACCTGCTCCCGCCCGGCTCACAGTCCTACGAGTTCAAGGACCCCAAGGACGGCAAGACGTACGTCTACGCCGGGTACGGCCAGAGCCCCGACCGCTGGGAGAAGGGCACCGAGCCGAAGCCCATCAAGTGGCAGGCCGGCCTCCAGTACGACGGCGACGTCGCCCGCGCCAAGGAGGTGCTCGACAACCTCGGCAAGTACTACCCCGGTGCGACGAAGTACGAGGTCGCCGGCTTCTTCTGGTGGCAGGGCGACAAGGACCGGTACAACGCCGGGCACGCCGAGGTGTACGAGCGCAACCTGGTGGCCCTCATCGCCGCGCTCCGTAAGGAGTTCAAGGCACCGAACGCCAAGTTCGTCTGCGCGACCCTCGGCCAGACCGACAAGGACAACCCCTCGGGCAACGAGAAGATGCTCCTCGAGGCGAAGTTCGCCGTCAGCGACCCCAAGAAGCACCCAGAACTGAAGGGCTCGGTCGCCACCGTCTACACCCACCCACTGAGCATGGGCAGCAGTTCCAACGCCCACTACGGCAACAACGCCAAGACCTACATGAACGTCGGCCTCGGCATGGGCGAATCCATGGTCAAGCTGCTCAAGGAAGGCAAGTGACCGGCTGTGGCAACCCCAGGTTGCGAGCCGCGAACTGCACCAAGTACCGCTTCACCGAATTGGGGGCCGGGCGATGAAACGAACCGCCATTCTGCTCACCGCACTGCTCGCGGTGCCCGTGCAGGCTGCAGAGAAGCCGAACATCATTGTGGTCGTGGCCGACGACCTTGGGTACGCCGATGTTGGGTTCCAGAGGTGTAAGGACATCCCGACCCCGCACCTCGACGCCCTCGCGAAGCGCGGAGTCGTCTGTACGAACGGGTACGTCACGCACCCGTTCTGCTCGCCCACCCGGGCCGCCCTCCTGACGGGACGGTACCAGCAGCGATTCGGGCACGAGAACAACCCCGCGTGGCTTCCGGAGAACAAAGACGTCGGCTTGCCGCTCGATCAGCCCACGCTCGCCGACGCCCTGAAGAAGCTCGGATACTCCACCGGCGCGGTCGGCAAGTGGCACCTCGGCGCGCATCCGTCGTTCCACCCGAACCGCCGCGGGTTCGACTCGTACTTCGGGATGCTCGGCGGCGGCCACCAGTACTTCAACCACAACACCTTCAAGACCGACCCGATGAAGGCGAAACAGGAGTACTTCATCCCGCTCGTCCGGGACGAGAAGCCGGTCGAGGAGAACGAGTACATGACCGACGCCCTCGGGCGCGAAGCCGCCGCGTTCGTGGAGGCCAACAAGGCGAAGCCGTTCTTCCTGTACCTCGCGTTCAACGCGCCGCACACGCCGCTCCAGGCCCCGCAGAAGTACCTCGACCGGGTGAAGGATATCAAGGACGAGAAGTTGCGCACGTACGGTGCCATGGTCTGCGGGATGGACGACGCGGTCGGCGTGCTGGTGGCGAAGTTGAAGGAGCACGGGCTGACCGACAACACCATCGTCTTCTTCTTCAGTGACAACGGCGGCCCGGTGGGCGTGACCAACTGCCGCAACACCCCGCTCCGGGGGGCGAAGGGGGAGGTTTACGAGGGCGGGATTCGAGTGCCTTTCGTGGTGTCATGGCCGGCGAAGTTGAAGCCAGGCACGTTCGACCACCCGGTGAGTTCGCTCGACGTGTTCCCGACCGCACGCGTGGCCGGTGGGGGCGACGCGCCCCGTAACCCCAAGCTCGACGGGATGGACCTCCTTCCGCACCTGCGCGGCGAGTCGAAGGAGTCGCTCGCGGACCGGGTGCTGTTCTGGCGCACCGGCGGCGGTCAGAACTTCGCGGCCCGCGCGGGCACGCTGAAACTGGTGAAGGTCGGCAAGAACCCGGCCGAACTGTACGACCTCAGCGCCGACGCCTCGGAGTCCACGAACCTCGCGGACAAGAAGCCCGCAGACGTCGCTGCCCTCCAGAAGCGACTCGACACCTGGAATAATGAACTCGTCGCGCCGAAGTGGGACAATCCCCAGGCCGCCAAGAAGAAATGACCCCCGAGGAATTCCCGTGCTCCGACACTCCATCGCGTTCCTGGTCGCTGCCGTGGTCTCCCCGCTCGCGACCGCAAGCGAGCGAACGAAGACGCCGAACGTAGTGATCATCATGGCGGACGACCTCGGCTACGGGGACGTCGGGTGGCACGGCGGACCGTACAGGACTCCCTCCCTCGACAAACTCGCCAAGGACAGCGTCCGGCTCGAACAGCACTACAGCCTACCGGTGTGCAGCCCGACGCGGTCTTCGCTGCTGAGCGGGCGGTTCAACAGCCGGTTCGGGTGCACCAACCCGCAGAACCCGCGGGTGTTCCCGTTCGACACGGTCACGCTCGCGGTCGCGCTCAAGTCGGTCGGCTACGAGACCGCACTGTGCGGGAAGTGGCACCTCGGCTCGAAACCGGAGTGGGGGCCGCAGAAGTTCGGGTTCGATCACTCATACGGGTCACTCGCCGGCGGCGTCACGTCGTACACGCACGTGTACAAGACCGGCGAGTTCGCGAAGACGTGGCACCGCAACGGCAAGTTGATCGAGGAGGAGGGACACGTCACCGATCTGCTCACGGCGGAGGCGGTGCAGTTCATTCAGAAGAAGCGGGCCGGACCGTTCTTCCTCTACGTGCCGTACACCGCGGTCCACCTGCCCATCGACGAGCCGAAGGAGTGGCTCGACCTCTACGCGAAGGAACCCGACCTCGGCGTGCGGCAATACGGGGCGTGCGTCTCACACATGGACGACGGCGTGGGCAAGATCCTCGCGGCACTCGATAAGGCGGGTGCGCGCGCGAACACGCTGGTCGTCTTCCTCTCCGACAACGGCGGTTCGACGGACACGCAGAACAACGACCCGCAGTACGCGGGGAAGCACCCGGAGTTCAAGATCCCGGCACGCAACGGCGCGCTCCGCGGGAAGAAGGGGCAGGTGTACGAGGGCGGGATCCGCACCCCGGCGCTCGTCTCGTGGCCGGGCGGGCTGAAGCCGCGCGACGAGCACTCGCCGGTTCACGTCGCGGACTGGTTCCCGACGCTCGCCGGCCTCGCGGGATACAATCCAACAGTCGATCTGAAGTGGGACGGCTCCGACCGCTGGCCGATGTTGACCGGCACCGCGAAGCCGGAGCCCTGCGTGCTGTACTGGCTCGGCCCCGGCGGGAATAGCCTCGCGCTCCGGAAGGGCGATCTCGTGCTGATCCGCCAGAACAAGAAGCCGGACGAGTTGTACGACCTCGTGGCCGACCCGGGGCAGAAGACCGACCTCGCGGCGAAACGGCCCGGCGCACTGAACGAGTTGACCTCGTTGCTCGCGAAGGTCCGCGAGCGCGACAACGACGCAAAGGTGAAGTAACCATCCTACGGAGGTTTTCCATGCGCCTGCTCCTGTCCCTCGTCGTCGCGGTGGCGGGTTCGCAATTGCTCGCGGCCGAGAAGCCCACCGTCGTCGTCGTTCTGGTCGATGACTTCGGCTACGAGTGCGTCGCCGCCAACGGCGGGCAATCGTACAAGACGCCGCACCTCGATCGCCTCGCGGCCGCCGGCGTGCGGTTCGAGCATTGCCACGTCCAGCCGCTCTGCACGCCCACCCGCGTGCAGCTCATGACCGGCAAGTACAACGTCCGCAACTACCTCAACTTCGGCACGCTCGTGCGAACCGAGACCACGTTCGCCCACCTGCTGAAGAAGGCGGGGTACGCCACCGGCATCTGCGGCAAGTGGCAACTCGGCCGCGAGAAGGATTCGCCCCAGCACTTCGGGTTCGACGAATCGTACCTGTGGCAGCACACCCGCCGCCCGCCGCGGTACGCGAACCCCGGACTTGAGCACAACGGCAAGGAACTGAACTTCACGAAGAGCGAGTACGGGCCGGACCTCGTCAACGACTTCGCCATCGACTTCGTGACCCGGCACAAGGACAAGCCGTTCTTCCTGTATTACCCGATGATGCTGACCCACAGCCCGTACCAGCCCACGCCCGACAGCCCCGACTGGGACCCGAAAGCGATGGGCGAGATGGTGAACAGCAACGAAAAGCACTTCGGCGAGATGGTCGCGTACATGGACAAGTTGATCGGCAAGTTCGACGCGAAACTCGGCGAGTTGGGCATTCGCGACAACACGCTGGTGCTGATCGTCGGCGACAACGGCACCGGCCGTGGCCTGACCAGCCGGTTCGGCGGGGCAGACGTCCGGGCCGGCAAGGGGACGACCAAAGCCACGGGCACGCACGTGCCGCTGATCGTGAGCTGGCCCGGGGTGGTCAAGAAGGGGCGAGTGAATGCGGACCTCATCAGCAGCGTCGATTTCCTGCCGACCATCTGTCAGGCGATCGGCACTGACGTGCCGGCGAGCACGGACGGTTTGAGCTTCTTGCCACAACTCCGGGGCGAGAAGGGAACGCCCCGCGAGTGGCTCTACACCTGGTACTCGCCCCGCCAGAAGGCGGACCTCACCGTCAGCGAGTACGCCTTCGACCACGGCTACAAGCTGTACCGCGACGGCCGGTTCTTCGACCTCGCGGCCGACCGGAACGAGTCGAAGCCTCTCAAGGTAGCCGATGTCACCGGGCCGGCAGCCACCGCCGCCAAGAAGTTGCAGTCGGCCCTCGACAAGTACAAGGACGCCCGCCCCGCCGAACTCGACCAGAAGTTCCGCGGTTCCAGCAAGAAGACGAACTGACCCAAGAAGGACTCCCAAATGGACCGCACACTCGCATGCGCCATGTCGTTGATCGCCCTGGTGCTGGGTCATTCGCGGACCAAAGCCGCCGAGCGATCAAAGACGCCTAGCGTCGTCGTCATCCTCGCCGACGACCTCGGGTACGGCGACGTTCAGCGACTTACTACCCAGGCCTGTAAATAAGGAACTAAATCAGGCGGCGTAGGCGACGGATGGATGTTTGAAGTAGTTGATGACGACATTGGGGGAAAGCTGTCTTGATCGCAGATAGTTTCTGACTCCCGAGATCATCGATTCCCTGTCCTGCGGCCTTCTCCTTCCCAAGGCGTTTGACTTCACGTCGTTGTTGAGGAGTTCATCGGGGTTCAAGTCGGGGCTGTATCCGGGGAGTTGGTGAAGGCTGATTTTCCCGGTGTTCCGTTCCACCCAGTCCCTCACCGCCTTGGAGCGGTGGACGGGATGCCCGTCCACGATGAGGAATACCTTCCTTCCCGCCTGCCTGACCAGCCGGGCGAGGAATCTCAGGAAAACCGTCCTTGTGAACCTTTCCTTGAACACCATGAAGGTCAGCTTTCCCTGGTTGGTCACGGTTGAGATCATGTTGCAGCCGAACCGTTGCCCCGTGCCCGGAATCACCGGGGTCTTGCCCCGCCTGCCATACGAGGTTCCGGCCTGGTGGTCCGATCTCAAGCCCATCTCGTCGCCCCAGTGGATCTCGCCGTTCGCCGCCTCCGCTTCCCGCCTGATGGAGGGGTATGTCGATTCCATCCACTGACGCACGAGGGCCGGGTTTTTCTCATAGGCGCGGCGAACCGGCTTCTGCGGCGTGAAACCCCAACCCCTCAGCAGGCGGCCCACCGTCGAGACGGAAAGGGACAATCCCGTCCGGCGATGAATCAACTCGCGCACCGCTTCCCGCGTCCACAACGCGAATGGTAGCTTCAATTGGTCCGGACATCGGTCCTCGATCAGGCGGACGATCGTGGCCGCCTGATGCGGCTTCAACTTCGTATGCCCCTTGGTCCTTCCACGACGGCCGGGGACCAGACTCCCGATGCCTCCGGAACGGTAGGACTTCAACCACCTGAACAAGGCTGTCCTGCCTACCCCGAAGATCCGCATGGCGTCCACCGCCTTCACACCCTGCTCCTCGACTGCGGATACCACCCGCTGCCTCAGGTCATGGAGGACCGACGATGACAACTTCCTGCCGTCTTGCGTGCTCATGAAACCTTTGACGAATTCAACTTCCAAAAAGTTCCTTATTTACAGGCCGGGTTAGTAACTAAATTTCTTTTATTGTTAAGGGTTATAGCAACTAACGATTTGCAAAACATCTCATTAACAAATTAAGGGGCTCTAACACAACCTTGCTAAGCGGTTCCAGCAGATCATGATACATCCAATTGTCAGGAAAGCCTGATGGATGTCAGCGCGCTTCTCATAACGAACCCTGAGTCGCCGTTGCTGGAAGAGCCATGCGAAGACGCTTTCGATGATGGAACGATGCTTGCCCAGGCCGCTTCCGTGTTCGGTGTTCCGTCTCGCGATCCTCGGGATGATCCTTCTTTGCCTGAGCGGTTTGCGGATCTTATCCTCGGCATCATAAGCCCGGTCTGCGTACAGGGAGTCGGGCCTGCGTCTCCTCCCGCCTCCCGGGCATTTGATGGAGGGAATGGAATCGACCAGGGGCATGGCGGCTTGGGAATCATGAACATTCGCGCCGGTATGGATCAACGCAAGCGGGACGCCTTGGCCGTCGCTGATGACATTCCTTTTCGACCCGTTTTTGCCGCGATCGGTGGGATTGGGGCCAGTTTGCGCCCCCCAAAAAGGGCCCGCACAGAACTGCTGTCCACAACGGCCTTGGTCCAATCGATCTTGTCCGCCAACCCCAACTCATCAAGGAGTGCCTTCCAGACCTTTTGCCAGACTCCGGCAACCTGCCAGTCCCGAAGGCGCCGCCAGCAGGTCATGCCACTGCCGCAGCCCAACTCCGGTGGCAACAGTTCCCATGCCGTTCCTGTTCTGGCAACAAATAGAATTCCCGTCAGGGCCAGACGGTCGGGAACACGGGGACGACCGCCCTTGGGATTTCGCTTGACGGGGGGAAGGAGAGGCTTGATCCTCTCCCATAGGTCATCCATCAAAAGGGGCTTGGCCATCTCCGGTCCTCCTTGACCGGATCAAACTTAACCTCTGCAGCTGTAAGGTCAATACCTTTTGTTAG
>Ga0194130_10001310_pt1 | contig 40682 bp, 51 predicted proteins | sample TA2KigsurfametaG_FD_160084 | JGI IMG/M metagenome (GOLD analysis project Ga0194130, IMG submission 160084) | Freshwater microbial communities from Lake Tanganyika, Tanzania - TA2015050 Kigoma 12 surface | ecosystem: Environmental > Aquatic > Freshwater > Lake | place: Tanzania: Lake Tanganyika...
TCTTGCATATTTTCTGATAGTAGCAGAGGAAACGTCAAAGTATCTGGCGGCTTCTTTAGCTTTAACAAAAGGCATTTATCCATTTATAATATAATATATAATTTTTTCTTTAAGCTGATTTTTTTCAGATAAGCGTTTTAAGCGGTTTTAACTATCTGTATAATATTTGATAAAAATGCAGTTTTTAAACAATAAGCACTTGTTTGTAAAAAATTAACTCTTCAACCACTATTGGATCTTTATCAATTATCTTAGTATACTATTAGAAAAATATTTGAACATAATAGATATGTATTCAATTATAAAAATATCTTATATATTATGCCAGAAGGTGTAGAAGTTAAATTACAAATAGAAAAATTAAAAAAATTGAAAAATCAAGAAATCCAATCAGTAAAAATTTTATCTGGTAGGTATTCTAGGCATGGACATCCAAAAGGTTTCATATCTTTCAAAAAAGCTTTACCTCTTGTAATCCAATCTATTCACAATAAAGGAAAATTCATTTATTTTATGTTATCAAATAATTGGATAATTATGATTACTTTGGGAATGACAGGAAAATTAAAAATAAGGAAAGAACATCAAAAACACGACCATATTCAATTTCTGATTTCAAAATATACTCTTTATTTTAATGATTTGCGTAATTTTGGAACAATTGAATTAACTAATGATAAGAATGTTTTAGAAAATAAGCTTAATCGATTGGGATATGATCCTCTTCAAGAAAATATTGGATTTCCTCAATTTTTAGCCCACATTGGAAAATTCAAACAAGAATTAGAGATTGCAGAGCTTCTTCTCAATCAAAAATTTATATCAGGAATTGGAAATTATTTACGTAGTGACATACTTTATTGTTCAAAAATAAACCCTAAATCAAAAATAAAGGATTTATCTACCAATACATTGGAAAAATTACTAAAATGCATTATAAAAACTATGCATGAAAGTTACTCTAAGCAAAAACAAAAAAATCACAAATTTCTTATTTACAAACAAAAAATTTCACCGATAGGAAATCCTGTTAAGAAATACAAAGATACAAAGGGAAGAATGGTTTGGTATGATGAAAAAGTACAAATATTATAATAAAAAATTTACTCGGTGTCCTCATCATCATCTTCTTCCATAGGAGGTGGTGATGGAGCAATAGATTCACATAGTTGACAAAGGTGTATTCCACTTCTCTCAATCATATCTTCCAAAGCATACCTTCCATTGCATCCTGGGCACGATACTCTTTCAGTTGAAGAAACTTCATAAATTCCTTCTCTCCTTGCACATATCTCGCATATGTTTAATGAATCATATTCACGCACATTTGCTAAATTATTGCAGATCATACATTCTCCCATAGGTTCAAATTGGTTGATGATATTTGTAGTTGTTTGACAAATAAAACATATTTTGTAATCTTGAAAATCAACTAGATCGCTCAATGAAAACATTCCATCGCAGTGGGGACATTGATATTTTTCGTACCTTGGAATCTCCAATGCAAGATTTTCGATGTGACCAAATGCAATATCTAAGACATTTCTTCCAATCCAATTGGGATATCCATTCTTTGCATTTTGGTGAACCTTAATCCAATAAAGAAAACGGGGGAGAGACTTCCATTCTTGCATTAAAGAATTAAAATTGGATATCGTAATGAATCTTCCAATATATTCTTCCAATGTCATATTTTCATCCAATACTAATCCACGAGTATTTACCCAATAGACGATTGGAATGTTTTCAATTGCTTGATCTCTCTCAAGGCTTAATTGGTACTGGCGTCGAGTATTTTCTTGAATTTCTTCATCACTATCTCCATTGCACTGAAAACTTATTTCTCCACTTTTTGGAGATTTCTTCCAGAAATGAATCCAATGAATAAATCTTGAGATAATTTTGGCTTGTTTTTTCCAAGGGAAAAAATATAGATCTTTCCACTGGGATAATGTATTTCTCAAACAAACCAATCTATTTTTTTCCTCCAATTCCTTGAGAGTTTCTTCACTCCTCTTTCTCTTCTCCAGACGGAGAATATCTCTTTCTCGTGCCATTGCAGCACGATGCTTTGCAGCGAGAATTTCTTGTAGACTTTCCATCCTACTATAATCGTATTAAACTTAACTGAAATAACTATCAAATTTTTTAAACTTAAAGAAATCTTTCGATAATTTAAAAAATGACCAAACGACAAATTATTTTTTATGTAATTCTAGGTGCTGTAGCGAGTATCGCCTTCCCAGTCAGTTTTGACATGACACAAGCTAAAGTTAAAAATAAAGAATATAAACCGATCGAAGACAAACCCTTATATCATATGAAGTACAATGATACAATGTATTGTGCTATTTGCGAATTCTTAATCAATCAAGGTGAAGAATTTATTACTAAAAGAACAACTGAGAGTGATGCTATCCATTTTTTAGACCATATTTGTATGAGATTACCAAAAGCAAACCATGATGATTGTGAAATTTTTATCTACCAACATTATGAAAAAATTATTGATTTAATTGCTGAAAAAGAGTCCCCACATACTGTTTGCACACAACTTCATTTTTGCAAAGATTATGACCATAAAGTATCAAATTGTGACTTTTGCAAATATGCTAGTCATAGAATTGAACGCTTTTTATCTCGCAACAACACTTTAAATGACATCATTGATTTTGGAAATATGTTTTGTGAAAGTTATCACTCCAGGTATGAAAATGTATGTAAAAATACGATACCATTTTATTATTCAAGTATAGTTGCAAAATTGATTGATAATTATAATTTTGGCACTGTTTGTGAAGCAGTTGGAGTTTGTCATTCGCAAACAATATAAAAAAAATATATTATATATATTTATGGATTTAGATTTGGAAACAAATATAAATGAGCATTTTTCTTACATAGATATTTTGGTCCAGACTAGAAATAATAAAAAGGGATGGACTATTATTTCCAATTTGAAGGTGAAAGAAGATTCATTAAAGGAATTTATCCAAAAAGCTAAAAAAAAGTTATCTTGTAATGGATCAATAGATGAAAATAATAATATTCGTTTTAACGGTGAGCATAAGCAAGAATTAGCAGATTTGCTTATAAAAGAATTAAATATAGAAAAAAGTAAAATTAGAATTCACTAGAGTTGGGTTGCCAACCTTTTCTTAGTGATTCTATATCATCAATTATTAGTGTTTTTATTTCTTCTCTAAATTTCCAAAATTTGTAGATTATAAAGTGGTCAATAATAATAAATATCCATAAATATTTTACACCAGTTAAAAATATAGTGTAAGTTCTTAAGGTGACATTTGCCAAATTATATAATTGAAAAGCTAATATAAAATTTGGACGGTAATACCAAGTACCAATTATCCCTGTCAATGCGAATGGAAAACCATAAAAATTTGGTTCGAAATAAATACCAAATACAAGTGTAAAAACTAATTCCAAAAAGACTCCAAACATCATTATAGGATGTTTGAAGGATAGATTTCTCTTTAGCTCACTGCTGGTATGTATATATGTATTTTGATAGAAATTGCTAATCATTTTTATATATTTATTTGAAAGTATTTTTAAGCTGGTTTGCTTTAACTGGAGAAAATCCCCACATTATCAGTATGGTGTGCATCTTAGTTGGGACGCCATTTTTGTCAAACCAAGGGATATTCATTTTTAGCATTTGCCCTAATTTAGCTCTCACACGATTATTTCTTGTTTGTAGCCAATTAGCTCCATTTGGATTTGATTTTTTAACAGGAATGTTAGCTAATTTTTTGGGATCTTTCACCTTTTCATAAACTCTAACAAATCCCTCATCACTTGTCACGGGTTTTTCTAAACCACGGGCTCCCTTACTTATGTTATATTTATCCGCTAATTTTTCGAAATGATGGACGATTGGATAAGGAAGAAACTCTGGTTCTACCTTTTTTTTGATTATATCATCTAATAAAGATTTAGAAATGTTAGGAATTTTATTCATATATAATATATAATGAAAAAATATAAAGAATTCCCATATCCATTAAAAACTCATAATATTACCGTTTACGGTAGGATTGGGTGTCCATACTGCGATAAAATGAAGAATTTTTTGAAAAAAGTTTATACTGGAGCAGACAAAAAGAAAGTTGTTTATCATGATATTTTCAACATAATAGATAGCGGTCAAGCAAAGGATGTAAATGATTTTAAAAAGAAAATGAAGCCATTTATTGGAGATTATTCTACTGTTCCAATGGTTTTTTTATTTGGAGACTTTATAGGTGGATACGATAATTTTTGTGTAAGTGTTTCAAAAATAATTGAGAGTCTTAATAAGAAAAATCAAGAAAAGATATTCAATGTTTTAATGGTAAATAAAGAATTAAACTTAAATAAAAAAGTAAAAAGTGCAACAAATAAATTAAATAAATTGGGAAATTGTGATAAGAAAAAAAAATCTTAAATTAATTATATGACTTATGATTTAGAGTTTATTTTTTACCAAATAATTATGCCAATTTTAATATTTGTAGTGATTATTATCATATTAGTACTTCAAGGACTAAGAAATAATCCACTTAATTTGAATAAATTATTTTTTAAAAGAAAAAGGATTGCAAGTGAAGAATGTGAATAAAAAGGGCTTAAATATTTCTTCTATTATAATAATAATTAAAGATTTATTATTATGAATCAAGATAAAAAAATTAGCGGAAATTCAAAGAAACCCTATCTTTTAGTAGATAGTAGTTATGTATCATTTCATCGATTTTTTTCAACATTAATTTGGTACAATAATGTTCATCCAGACGAAGAAATAAATGACGATTACGACTGGTTAGAAAATCAAGTATTTATGAAGCACTTTGATGATACATATATGAAGAATCTTATTAAATTCAAAAACATGTATAACATACCTTATGAAAATATGATCGTTGTACGAGATTGTCCTCGTGAAACAATATGGAGGATGAATTTATATCCTGAATATAAAGCAAATAGAAAGAATACATGCAGTTACAAAAACAAAAAATACAACATTGGAAATATTTTCAAACACATCTACAATTCATTATACCCTCAATTAGAAAAGCAATATGGTTTTAAAATTTTGAAAGTTGATAATGCAGAGGCTGATGATATTATTGCTGTCTTAGCGAGTAAGATTAGAGAACTTGACAAGAATCGTCTAATTGTAATTATTAGTAATGACAATGATTATTTACAATTGGTTAATGAAAAAACATTAATTTGGTCTTTACAAAACAAATTATTGAATACTAAAGTTGAAACTACTGCAGAAGAAATATTGCTAAGAAAAATATTAAAAGGTGATGACAGTGATAATATTCCATCCTTGATTGGAAACATTAATGAGAAGGATTTAAATGAAATGATTAAGGACCCTAAGAAATTGAATGAGTGGTTGGATAATAATCCTGATAAAAAGGAAGGTTATGTTAGTAATCGTAAATTGATTGATTTCCAATTTATTCCTGATGAAATAAAGAATTTAATTATCAATGAGTGTAAGGATATTTTTCCTGCTCCTGAAGTTGAAACAAAAGTAGTTGAAAAATCTGAGATAAAAGTTGAAGTAGAATTGGAGGTTAAATCAACACCAAATGACTACTGGAAAACACAGCCTGTAATTAAAATAAAGGAAGTAAAAAATCCTCAAACAAATTACTCTTATTATTCCCAAAAATACAAATTACCAATAAAAAACTTCTACTCACCGTATGTTAATTATAGGAACTATGGAAATAGCTACTATAATAATATTAACTTTTATCAAAACAATCGATATGGATATCAACCTGCTTATCAAAATATTAATTATGCTTCTGAGGATTATTATTATTATTGAGAATAGGGTCATATAAATTGTTACATTGATTGACTCTTGATAAAGATTTCCCCATAACATATAGGGGAACTCTAAATCCTTGTACTCCAGTTGGATATGTATTATAAGATGTTTGGCAAAGAGATTGATATTTTCCAGTATTATCATTATATGGATAGTTTGAACAATTTTCTCCTAATACTGTTACATTGCATCTAGGTTGAGGTGGAACAGCTCCAAATTTTTGAAATCCTGATCTCCACTTAGGAATTCCTGGTAATTTTATATTAGTTAATCCCATACTCGCATGGGGTTCTGGACTTGGAGCTTCGTAATCAACACCAAGTCTTTTTGGAGGGAAATCTGCTTCTGAGAAATTTTCCTGTATTTTTTTTTCATTATGCATTCTATCTAGGAAGAATATAGCTAAAGCAGTTATAAAAATAATTAAATAAAACCAATCCATTAATTTATTATGATAAAAATATTTTTTGCTAATAGTCAAAAATATTGTATTATAAATATCCTAAGATTACTCCTGGTTTATCCCAGTAGAGACGATTATCTTGTGGAGGAAAACCTAAGATGTCTTCTTGTTTAGGTGAATTAAGATAAATAGGGGGATTAAGAAGATTGTGTTCCAAATAAGTTGGACCGTCAGCGTACATTTTTGCTGTTATAGGGCAATCAGGAGGAGACTCAATTTGTTGTCCTATAGCCAGTCTCTTAGGATCTTGAAAGAAATGATTAGCCCCATATGTTAATCCCTCTTTATTCAATGGGAAATTACCACTCATTACCTCCCAATCACATTTTTCAAATCCTTGATTATCGATCTTACAATTTTCCCCCCATACTCCATCATACAAAAGCTGTTGTTTTCTAAACTCATATTTAGCATTTTCTGGTGCTATCGGTATGTCCTCTGGTTCTGGCTCTGTATTACCTACAAAAAATTTCTTTCCTCTTGTGTTATTTTGAGCGGGTACATTCGCGGCTGTTTGAGTTGGAAGATAAAAATTTTCTTGCTGGATTCTATTCGGTTTGACATAAATTAATATTGTACTTAATAACAATATAAAAACTATAAAAATTAATGAAATTTGGGTTAACATTAATTTTACTTAGAAAAAAATTTATTCATTCCTCAATCCTCTTTTGAATTTACTTATAGCTAAAATTGTTCCAATCCCTATATAAAATTTTTTTAATGTATTATCTGCTCGCCATACATCTAGCTGTGTTTTACCCAGCTCACCAAATTTATCATAATACGGTAAATATTTTTCAAGAACAAAAGAATTACTTATTCTATCATTTTCCAAGTTCTCTAATAATTCTTCTCTTAGTTCAAAATCTTTTATATCAATATTTACCATAGATTTCAATGTCATTATAAATTGCACATCCATACTTTGCTATAGAATTACTTGTTGAATTTCTAGATTTTTAATCTAGATTGAACCTTCTTTTTTCTTCATCACTCAATAAATGTTTATTCTCTTCATAAACTTGTTGAAATCTTGAGATATCAAACTTGGGAGTAATCAACTCAAAGTCTTTTACATCATCCTTTTCATAACAAAACCAAATTTTATTTTGAGGATAATATTGATCAAAGAATGTATCCATCAAACCATCTCTCATGCAAGGAGGAATCTCTTCAATTTTAGTTCTTCCATGACTCACTAGTAAGTGAACTAATGCATTCAATGGTTCACCAATTTCAACTTGATGAGAATTGATGTTACAAGATAGAAGATAATCTGCCAAATCACTCGCTGGAGGAGATGCATACACTTTTTTGTACCAATTCCAAGGAGTAACTCTATCGAAATAAAGACGAACATAAAAAATAATTGCTTCAAAAAACATTTGACAATTTTCTCTTAATTTTTCTTCGTAATGATCATCAATTCTCAATAAGAAATGGTAATATTGTACCTTCCAATTTGGAAATCTATAATCAATTCGAGAAAAACATTTTGGATATCTTGGATTTTCAAAAGTTTTTCTTAACATTTCTTTTTCTTTGTCATAGTCACTTTGTTCTTCATTCTGACGATTGTTACGATTGTTCAAATTGAACCGATATCTACTCGAATGGAATTGTCTTAACGACTCTTGTTCATTTTCTCCAATAATTTCCAAAAATCCAGCAACAAAAGAGTTATTCAAAGTAGTTTGAATTCCTCTAGTCACAATAAATTGTCTGATTCTTACAAAAACTTTGCAGTAATGACCAATTATATCATAGATTTTTAGAGCAGGTACTCTATAGATGAAATCATTTCCCAAAAAAAATGTTAAGAAACAAAAATCATCTATTATTCTTCCTTTCTCTTCTTCTTCAAATTTTATTGTACTGTTAATTTTTTCCATATTTTCATTGAATAAATTGAAAATATTGTTGTAAAGTTCATCAATATTAACTGATCGAATATAAGTAACCTTATTCATTTCTTCTCCAATTTTTTCCCAAACAACTTCTTCAAATTGAAAGAAAATGTTTTTCTTCCTCTGTAAAAGAGAAAGAACAATAATGTCAGAATCATTTCCAAAAATGCTAATTTTTTCATCACTTTCCGGGTCTAGGAGATTAATCAAATCAAAGATCTTTTGTTCTCCTTCTCCAGGAATTCCTGAATCGCTAAGTGAAACAGAAATATCTCCAAATGATTTTAGAGATATCTCTTCTCGTATTTTATTGGATAATTTATCCAATAATTGTGAACACACATAAACTTTCGTTTTGTCAAAATAATCTGGAGTTTCGTCGAATTGCAAATTAATATCTCTTTCAAGATTTTTAATAAATTCAACATTTTCCAAGTAATAATGTTTTCCAATAGTTCGTAAAATAGGAGTAACACCATCCATCACAATTGTGACAGTTTTTGTTGGTGAAATCTTTGTAATCAAAATCTTTGTCTCTTCAATAATTTTAGAGATCCAAACATCGTATAATTCATCATCTGTCATAGATCTCAATATTTCCATGTCAATACCAGGTCTATAGTTGAGATAACTCAAACAATAGTAAATTATCCCATAAAAATCAATATAAAGATGATCAATTGATGTGGGATTTTGTTTGGTGTCAATAACACCTTTGGTCCATCTTAATAATCCAGATACGCCCATTTTCTAAGTTACATCTTTAAAAAAATTTATTATAATTACTATCAATTTTTAATAAATAATGATATTACGTTTCTTCTCTGCATCACTAAATTTTTCTTTTTGTGAATCAACTGTAGAGCGTATAACTTCAATGTCTAATAAAGGCAACTTTGGTTCAATAGAATATAACATAACTTTTTCCCAAGCAATCCAATCGAATGTCTCAGGATAGAATCTCTCTAATCTTTTTCCTCTCATTTCTTCTCCCAAACAAGCTGGTAGAAGTGATGAAGATTTTTTAGGTAAAACCATCATTAATTGTTCAAATGGAGTAAAAGGTGTTCCTTTTTCCAATTTAATTGAATTTATATCTGTAATTGTTTTGACGTAATTGCACAAATCACTCGCAAATGGACATACTGGGTGGGGATTATACCAATACCAACTAATATCTCCATCAAAATAATACCTTGCTACAAATGTAATTCCTTCAAAATAATTTTGACAAATTTGGTTCAAGCAATGCCGATCATTCTCATCATCATTATTAAAATCAAAAAAGAGTTGATAATACTTTTTCTTCCAGCCTGCATTCTTGTAATCAATTGCATGAAAATATTTCTCAAAAAGAGGATTGTATGGGACTCTATCCCATTTCCATCTTTCCTCGCTATAATGATCATCAAAATTTGGTGGATTAGGAGCTTTCTTTTTTTGACACAAATATTTCAAATTTGATTCTTCACTTTTCTCAAGACTTTCAAATATCATCTTAAGAAATCCATTGTTAATTCTTGTCTTTGAATTGATAGTTGATAATAAATAATTTTTGGTTCTACTATAACAATTCGCATAAAGATTAATTACAAAATCAATTCCATTATGCTGGATACTTAATGATGGAATATGATGTAAAAAATCATTTCCTAATAAAAATCCCATAAAAACATAATCATTAATTAGTCTCCCTTTTGTTAAAGTATGAGGTGGAATTTTGTATTTTTCTAACATAATTTGCTTCATCTCTGTGAAGATTATACTTGATAATTGTTCAACATTTACATATAAAAATTCACTGCTTCTTTCTTTAGCAACGTGCGTATTTTCTCTTATCAAATAGACACTATTATCAACCAATGTTAATGCTAACATAATAAGATCAGCGTCCAATCCATAAATACATATCTTCTCTGGTTTTGGAATTTTAGATGCTTTGATAAAATTAAGAACTTTATGTTCTCCTTCTCCTGGACTATTGGCTCCACTAAAAATAACGGGTACTGCACCAAAATATTTTCTAGAAATAGCACTTTCAATAGCTTCTCCTAAGGAACTCATGAAAGGTGTTCCTGGTGTAATTTGATTAGTATCTAATAATTCTTCTTGAAAAACTCCATATTTCTTTTTGATGTCATTTTCCCATTCTTTAAAAATTGGACTTTTATATCTTCTCAATCTTTGTTGATGCATTTTTGCCATTGGCACAACACCATCAATGCATATTGCAATAGACTTTTTTGGCTTTACGATTTCAATCACTCTCTTAGTATATTTTAATACTTCTTCAATTAACTCTGCTTGCCTTTCTGGTATAGATTTAGGCAGTAATTTTTGATATTCAAGATGTGCATAACAATGATATATTAAGCAATTGAAATCAAAATAAAAATGATCTATGTTAGTTATATCTGCCGATATTATATCAGCATCATACTTACGACATAGCCAACCAAAATACTGTGGGATTCCCATTTTAGTTATATTTGAAACTTTCTTTAAAGCTGTATTTTTTCACTTTTTTTATTAAATTATCTAATAATAAAATAAATTATGAAAAATCTTTTGATTGTATTTGTTTTTTTAGTGGTTATAATAATTTTGATGTTTTCATTAAATTGCAAGAATTTAGAAAATTTCGCAAATGAGGATGAAATACCTAAAATAATTCATCAAACAGCACCATCAGATAAAAGTAAATGGAAGAAAGAATGGTTTGATTGTCAAGAAACCTGGAAAAAACATTTCCCTGAGCCTGAATATAAACACATTATGTGGACAGATGAAGATTTAGATGATTTCATGAAAAATGAATTCCCCGAAGATTATCCCATTTTCAAAAAGTATGACAAAAATATCAAAAGAATTGATATGGCAAGGTGTTATTATTTATACAAATATGGAGGAATTTATGCGGATATGGACTATAAATGTTTTAAGAATTTTCTTGATAAAATGCCAACTGACAAAGTTTCAATTGTTGAGAGTCCATATCCATGGGAAAAAGTTCAAAATGCCCTAATGATTAGTCCAAAAGGTCACAATTTTTGGAAAAAAGTTATTGAAGAATCTAAAAATAGAACTGATAGTAAGAATATATTGTGGTCAACTGGTCCAATTTTAGTTAGTGATATTTATTATTTGAACAAAGATGATGTAAATTTACTTCCAGTTGATAAATATAATCCAATTAAAGAAGCTCCAACTACTCCAGATATAATTACTAGGCATCTTGGAACGTACAGTTGGGAGAAAGATGCCGAAAAGAAATGATTATAATAATTTCTTAGAAATTGAAAACCAAATATAGTATAAATAGCTGAAATACCAAAATACTATAAATAAATGTATCAGGTTTGGATAGTCTTTCAATAGTCTTTGACAACATTCTTATTTTTTTATTCTTCACTTCAATAGATTCCCTCATTATGATAATGAGTTCATCTTGATTAAATAACTCATTCTCAATATAATTTTTATCCTCTAATAATTTTTCTTCCTTTTTAATAAGCTTTGAAATAATTGAATTTGAAGAATCCTGTTTGTCCCTAAGTAGTGTAATAATCATCTCTAATAACTTAATTCGATCATTATCACTTAAAATCGAATTCTTAATACATAAAAGTAGCTCTCTTTGAGGATTAGATAGGTTATCAAATTCTTCGCTATCAAGATCTATGATATCCATTTTTAATATGTAGATTTTAACCCAATAAATTTTCAATTTTTTTTATAATTTAAAAACATTATCATTTTACAATATATAATATGGGAAAAAACAACAAGAAAGACGAAAACCCAGAGGACAAATATAAGACAAAGGAAGAGCGAGAATTTGAGGTAAAAAATCTACTAAAACAATTAGCAGATTTAGGTATCACAATTAGTATTCCAGGAATGAAGGAATTTCTTCTTCACTCCCAAGCATTTATTAAAGAAGGTACTTATTGGCAGGGTAGAATTAGGTTAACTGGTACAAATAGAGTTCTTTGTGGTTTTTTTACGAATAGTAGGAGAGCAGTGTCAGATATTACTCTTAAATTTGAAAAAGATGTTTAACAAAAAGCATCCATCATCGCATCAATATCATCTCCATCTAATAAATCTTGATTTTCTGCGTAATTATTCATTAAATTACACACTTCTTCTTCGTCTATAAATTCTTCATATTCATCAAATTTTACAATAACACTTTCAAAATCAGTTAAGATATCCTCGGGAAAAATATTCAAAAAACTGGCAGCCTTATCGATATATTTATTCGCAAATGGATATTGGTAATCTTTGCTTAAAAGATATCCAAATAAAAGCTGGTACACTAATTCCATTTCTTTTCTTGATACAAAATCCTTGTAGTCTTCGTATATAGTATCTTTTTCTTTCTCTAGTCTTAATTTGTATAAATCCTTCTTTTTTTGTTTCAATGTTTTTTGTAAGTCATCAATTTCTTTTTCCAATATTTTTATGTCGTTCATTTTTTAAATTGTAATTAAAATATTTTTAAATCCTTTTGTAAAAATCTTTCTTAAAATATGTGAAAAGTTTCCAATCAATTTGAAAATTACTCCATAAGCAAGCTTTTAGTATTTCTTTCATTTGGGGTGATTGGAGTGCTTTTTTTATTCTTTCTAAATTTTGAGGTTTATCAACAATTCCCATGGCGTGCTCTGTCATACAATATTTCCCTTTTTTATTAATAATAGTTTCATATACACCGGAGTTACCAAAGATAACTTTTGGCTTTTTATTTTCCAATTTTTGAGATGAATAAAAATAAACCACTCCTTTTTGTGGTGTTGAGTGAATACAAGGGTATTTGAATTTTGAAGACTTTTTCTTAGACATATGTTTCCTCTCCGAGTCAAATTTAGTATCGTGCAAAATTTCTACTTTATCATCATTCTTCTTAGCTAATAATTTTTTTATTAGTTTAAAATTAAAATTAGGTATCCACTCCCAATTTTTCAAATTAATTTTATTGGTTTTTCCTTTCTCATCTAAAATAACTGTATTTTTTGGTTTTGATTTCTTTATGAGATACCAATCATAACGTGTTGCTGCATTAAATATTTTTTTGGCATCTTTTTGATTATGTATTTCTAAGTATTTCATCCAATTTTCTTGAGTCATTAATTCATACATTCCTGCATTTTTACTATGTTTTGATGTTGGTTTTCTCCAAGAATTAGGGGTAACAAATAGTAAGTAACCTCCTGGTTTTATCCAATCTTCTAAGGCTTTTTTAATAAATTTTTGGTAAATAGCATTTCCAGTCTCTTTTCTCTCAGTGTTGTATGGAGGGTTACCAATCACTAAGTCAAAATTGGATAAATTTTGTTCTAACGCATCTCCAATAAAGAAATTTAATTTATAATTTCCAAGTATTTTTCTACAAATATTAACATTATTCTTATTTATATCTCCAAAATAGAGTATTTTCTCAACTATATGTTTATATCTTCTTTCGATTGGAATATTTAAATTATCCATAAATTTTGATAATACATCTATCAAAAAGCCTCCTTTACCACAACATGGTTCCAATACCTTTCGATTGGGATTTTTCCAAAAAGATGTTGGAATACTATTAATCATGTCTTTTCTTAAAACAAAAGGGCTGGAAAACTCGGCAAATTTATTTTTTTCTATTTTTGTTGTTTCTATTTTATTTATATTTTTTGATATTTCATTTAGTGACATCTAAAATATAGAGACAAAAATATTTTCTAAAAAAAGTTATATGTTAAACATAATTTTATATATTTTTTTAGTAATTATAGTTTTATTTTATCAAAATAGTAAAGTTAATTATAAATTTTTGAATAAAGAAGAGGCGAAATCAATATTTGAAAGTGATGAATATAAATTATACGAATCTTTATTTCAAGTGAATGAAGTAAAGTATAAATCAAGTGGGAGAATAATAGATGGTGATACTGGCAAATTGAAACAATTATATCTAGATAGTATTTTTCTTCCAAGTAAAGAAAATGAAAATCAAATTGTTAGATTGCTTCCAAAAGCGAATGAAATACTTTTTGATAAAATAGGTACAACAATATATTGGAAATTTTGTTGTTTTCGAAATAATTTAGATTGGAATTTTTATTTTACTATTGATAGTGTTATATTTATACCTGAATATGAATTAAATAAAATGATGAAAATGAAAGATAGTTATACATTGGCATTTCTTGTTCATGAAGCAATGCACATATTGCAGAAAGGAGAGTTAAAAAATGAATTTGATAGACTATATTATAAAATGAATTTTGTTAAAAAAGATGTAAGAGAAAAATTAATGAAAAATCAATTTATAAAAGATAATTGGATAACTAATCCAGATGGTCTTAATGGAGAATGGTTATATAAGGTAAATGATGGTTACATTGCACCACTTTTATTATTAGATAATGGAGGTAGTCATACTACTAAATACATTAAACTGGATAAAGATTTTAATGTTATTGATAATCTAGATAATCTAGAAAATTGCCAAGAATATAAAAAATTTACGCATCATAAAATAAATCAAAATGATCATCCAAATGAAATTTTTGGTTCATATTTACAATACATAACAAATAATGTATAATTTTATTTTGTATTTATATATAATGGAAATAGTTGTTGCATTATATAAAGAAGATGTATCATGGATAAGAAATTTATGTGATAAATATAGTATCACAGTTTATAACAAATCAGATACTTATCCTTATTGCATTGATGATTTAATTAAGAAAAATAAGATAAATTATATTACATTAAAAAATTTAGGAAAAGAGTCCCATACTTATTTTTACCATATTCTAAAAAATTATGATAATTTACCAAATAAAATTTTTTTTACACAAGCAAATCCATTTGATCATATTATAAAAAAACAGATTGCATCAAATGAATTTTTTTATGGATTAATTGAAGATTTTGATAAAAATCAATCACAATTTAAGGGTTATGGTGCTAAACATTATTTATGGATAACTGGGATTGGAGAAAGCAAGATAAAAGCTTGTAAAAAATTGTACACTACTCTTTTTACAAATAAATTTGAAGATTGGACATTTAGAAACGCTGGTATTTTTGGAGTAACAAAAGAAGAAATTTTAATGAGATCCAAAGAATTTTATTTAAGATGTTTTGAATCATTGAACAAAGAGTGGAACCCTCCAGAGGGATATGCTTTTGAACGTTTATGGTCATGTATTTTTGATAAAAAATATAATTCGAAAATAAAATAAAATATTTATTATATGAAAATTGGATTTATACATATACCAAAATCAGGGGGAACAGCTCTCAAATCGTATTTAAAAGATAATAATGAAATTGAATTTATTCATTGGCATAATGCAGATGAAAAATATTTTTGTAAAAGGAATAAGGCTTGTTTTGCAATAATAAGAGAACCAGTAAGTCGTTTTTATTCATTATTTTACTATAATAAATATGGAGGTGATAAAAGAAGGAAAAGATTTGGGGAATTTAATACAATAAACGAATACGTAGATCATTTAAGAACATTGGATAAAAGTGGAGTACAAAATGAATTTTTTAAAATTGAAAAAGGCTATCAATTTAAAAGACAGAGCAACTATCTTAATGGAAACAAATCAAATTTATTACTAATTAAATATGATAAGGAAAATTTATTAGATAATATTAAAATTGCTTTAAAAATAATATTTGATATTGATATAAAATTAAATAATGTGGAAAAAAAAAATGAAACTAAATACACAAATAAAGAAAGCCTATCACCTGATAATGAAAAATGGGTAAGAAATTATTATAAAGACGATGTTAATCTTTATGGATTATTAGAAGATACTAATTTTTTTTATTATAATAAAAATGGAATGAATAATATAAAAGAAGAAGATAAGCCTCTTCAAAATACTGCTCCAATTAAAAAAGAAATTAAGCCTCTTCAAAATACTGTGCATTTTAAAATAGAAAATAAGCCTGTTCAAAATACAGTGCATTTTAAAATAGAAAATAAGCCTCTTCAAAATACTGCTCCTATTAAAAAAGAAATTAATCCTCTTCAAAATACTGCTCCTATTAAACAAGAAAATAAGCCTGTTCAAAATACTGTACCTGTTAAACAAGAAAATAAGCCTGTTCAAAATACTGCTCCTATTAAACAAGAAAATAAGCCTGTTCAAAATACTGCACCTGTTAAACAAGAAAATAAGCCTGTTCAAAATACTGTACCTGTTAAAATCGAAAATAAGCCTGTTCAAAATACTGTGCCTGTTAAAATCGAAAATAAGCCTGTTCAAAATACTGTACCTGTTAAAATCGAAAATAAGCCTGTTCAAAATAATTATCCTAAAAAAGTAAATAACAAAAAAGTACTGTCTAAAAAAGAAAATGATAATGATATGGGTTTTGATATGTTGAAAAATATATTGATATCTCAAATTGGTAATTCAATGATTCCTAAAAAAGAAAATAATAATGAAGTTGGTCTCGATTTATTGAAAGATTTAAATTTCAATTTCAATAATCTCAGTGATCAAAATATTAAAAAAAATAAGGGAAATCCTCCTCAAAAATATGAACTAAAAGATACAGTTCATAATATTATTACTATATTGACTGCAGTTGAATCAATATTATAATTATTGAACGCCTGGAGTTTTATGTCTTCCAATACCCATCTTTGTTATGGCATCATCTTCATTTTTAGTATCTAAATTTCCTATAAATTTAATATGAGTTCCATCATTAAACTTATTCTGATAATACGTACATACTTTTGATCCTAGACAAGTGCACCACGATGTCTTATCATCTTTTGTAGGTTTTTTACCGTATCTTAATTCAAATGCATTCTCACTTGTTATCCCAATGGGATTACCAGAGTTATCTGCATATTCCCTCGCTTTTGGACCTAACATACAACAAGTATGATGAGTATTATCATTAAAGCAATGTGAAGTCGAATTTGTATTGGGTAATCCACATCTTTCTAAAAGTTCATCTCTATTTGCAAAACTTTCTCTCATGTTTTTTTCTATTTTTCCCATTGGCATTTCATCAATTATATCAAAGAATTTTATAATTTCACTTGGATTTTCTACAGTCTTTTTTAGCTGTCCATCATAACCGATTAATTCTGCTCTAAACATTGGAGCATTATAATATAATACTTTTATGTTTCTATTATAGATTTCATTTTTATATCTATTTAACAATTGTTTTATTTTAGTAACTTGGGCTCCAGTCCCATAAATTTTCATTTGTCTCATATTTTTATTAAGATATAAATATAATTTGATTATTATTAAAAAATGGGTAATATTCATAGTGAGAGTAATTTTGTAAATGAAACAATGAATAATATAAAGAAAAAAAAAATTATATTGTATGATGAAAATGGATATATTATAGGAGATGAGTTACTAATTTTTTCATTGAGGCTAATTTATTACAAGGATACATTGAGTAAAGGAAATAAAGTTAAAATAGAAATGGTTAAACCATATTTTCCAGTATGGTGGAATAAAAATTTCGAAGATATAGTTTAATAAATTATATATAGTATAATATGGTAACTTGTAAGAAAATTGAAATTATAACTGTAGCAAAAGTTGGAAGCACTAGTTTAAAAAATTCTCTAGAGAAAAAATTTAAAGTATTTCATCGCCACTCAACAGAGCATTTAGCACAAGTATTAAATGATTCAAATGTATTTATTATTTGTGGAATAAGAAATCCATTAGATAGAAATATATCATACTTTTTCCAAACTTATCATCAAAATTTTAATAATGATGTTAATGTAGTAGTAATAATTATAAGGGAGAAAATGGATTTATTTGTAAGAAGAAAGAAATTGAAAATATGGATCAAAGAGAAATTAATAAAAATTTTTTTTCAAAAAAACATCATTTAACTTTCAATAATTGGTTTAATGATTTTTTTAAATTAACTCAAATTAATAAATTATCTTTTGATAAAAATAGGGGTCTTCAATTTTATGATTTGAAAAATAATAATAAATTACTATTATATACGCTAGAGAAATTAAATGATAATAAAAGTTTTTTATGTAATTTTTTTGGAATAGACAAAATTGATGATGCAAATGTTGGCGAAGATAAAGAATATCAAAAAATTTATAAAAAATTTAAAGAAAATATAAGATTCTCAGATTATTATAAAAGAAGACTTCTTTACACAGATATAATGCATTTTTTTTATAATGATGCTGATATTGAATCATTTTATAATAAATATCAAACATATGTTCCAAGTGTTCCTGTTCCTATAAATACAAAATTAGATTATAATAAAAAAGAAGATGAAATTAAGCAAGAAATAATTAGTAAGAATGATAAGTCAAATGAATATTCTAATAAAGAGATTAAAAGTATTAAAGAAGTGAAAAAAGATTTGAATAAAGAAATAAAGAGCATAGAAGATGTGAAGAAAGAAATTAAAAATGTATATGATGAATCACAAAAATTAAAAAACGATAATAAAGCAATTAAAAAAATTAGTGATCATTTGGAAAAAATAAATACTAAAAAAAACTCTTTAAAATACTCAAAGAGAGATCAAAAAAATGAGAAAATAAATTATAAAATAAAAGAAAAAATCAAAGAAATTTTAAAAGAACAAATACCAACTACAATAAATTATATTGATGTATAAAAAATGTTATCTGATTATAATATGAATTGCTGGAATTGTGGAAATAATGTTTGTATATTTTGGGGAAAAAAGAGATCTTTGTTTGATTATGAAGATTCATTTGGTGATAAATTATATATTTGCTTGACTTGTGAGCAAAAATATTTTCAAGAATCTATTTGTAATTTTTGCAGTAAAAAAGTAAAATTACCTTATAATAATGATTCAAATCGATATGTAATATTCCCATCTATTGATAAAAATGAATTGCAAATAGTAAAGATATGCGATTGTTCAAAAAAACAGGATTTATAAGTTTTTTATTTTCAATTATTCAAAAATTTCATTTCTACCTCAAAGGAACTAATAATTTCATTAATAGTTTCCAAATAATCATCTCGACTATCAAAAGTATAAATTAAATTTGGTAAAAAGAAGGAATATTTTCCATAATTATCTACACCACATTTAATTTTACCTGTTTTTTTTTTATCAATATATCTTTCGCCATATCGTAAAAATGTAATATTAAAATCAAAATTTTTATTGTATGATTGTTTAAAATTACCAATACACTCTAATGCTATTTTTATAGCATATGTTTTTATCTTACTACCAAAAAAGTATTCATTCATTACTTTGTTAGAGAATGATGATTCATGAATAGTGTTATCTTCACATAAATAAGCAATCTTTATCATTATGTTAGCAGGTATAAAGACAAAATTCAAATTAATTTTGTCATTAAAGCGATGTATATAACAATTCCCCTTTTTTCTCTGGAAATAATAAACATGTCTAGGGCTATCTGGATTGGGACTAGGCGTAGAATTTCTAGGACTATTTCTTATATTTTCATCCATTTTAGTTTTTGGTAGAAGAGCAGTATTTTAAATCAATTTTTTAATTTCTCATTTATATATTTATAAAATACACTAAAAATAACTCCTTGCAAACCATTTGTAAAAATTTTTGTTTTTAATCCTCTAAAAAATAATCCACTTAAACCATCTTTGCTTATTATTTCTTTTACTATTTTTTTATATGGTATATTTTCAGGATGTGTTTGTTTATATGTTTTTATAACTCGCATACTATTGCTCGTAGTATCACTCGCGAATGTGGCAGTAAATCCAATCAATGCATTTCGCGATAATGCCATTAAAGGATCATCACTATATTTTATTTTTGGAATATACTCATCACAATAATTAAATGTGAGGAAAAATGGGAAATGTCCAATCATTGTTGCGGTGGAACTTGCTATAGCCCCATTATATAAACCTTTTATTCCTTCATTTTTAACTTTATTTTTTAGAATATCCAATCCTTTATCTCCATGCACTTGTAAACTTGTTTTCCAAGCATCTATAGGAAGAGTTAGAATCCTCCAGCAACCTGCCATAATTGAAGCAGTTCCTGTTTGGATGGCAAGTGGTGCTCCACTATTTTCAAATGCATTTAATGCAAGGGAATTACAAAATGTGTCTCCAAATCTTGATAAAGGTCCAACCATTAATGCAGGCAAGTATCCTCTATAGAAACGAAGAACACCTCCTTCTTTGTACAAATTTTTTATAGTGGGAAGCATTTGTCCTCCAAATTTGTATTGATAATTCATAGTGGTTCTTAACCACATCAAACTGGATACTTGTATAGTCATTGCTCCAGCACCACTTACCCCACTTTTTACTGATTTTTCTAAAATGTCATTAAAATTCATTTTATGCATAAATCTATAATACATTATTTTTTAAATAAAAAAATTGATAGTTATATTAGATAATTTTAATTATAATTAAAAGAGATGTCAACTTCAACTATTTATCCTGGTTTCCAGCCACAACACGGTTATACCTTAGTTTATGAAAATGGAAATCCACGTATGATGCATAATTTTTACGTTTGTGAAAACGAATCAAGTGAAATTTTTCTTACTGACTTAGCCAATATTTTTAAAATAAAAAAGGTTGATAAGGGAAAAATTCTAGTTCTCAATGAGGACTCAAAAGTTGGAAAGTACACTGTTTTAGCTTGCATTGGAAATGGAAGCTATGGAAGCGTTTATCGCGTTATTGACGAGTATGATCAAATTTGGGTCATCAAAGTTCAAGGTCTTAAAAGTGGTTTAATTGAGGAAAGATTCATCAAGAGATTGAAAGGCATTCCAAATGTTATTCAAATTGAAGAAACTTACACTACTGATGATTTTCATTTTATGGTGATGAATGAATATCCCTCAACTCTTCTTGATTTTAAGAAGAGAACATCTCAAGAATGGTGCTTTATTCTAGAAAAACTTTTGAGAGCACTAAGTGCTATTCATGAGAGAGGAATTGTTCATTGTGACATCAAGCCCGAAAACATCCTTATGGATGGAGAAGAACCTGTGATAGCTGATTTTGGCTTAGCAGGAGAAATGGGTGAGATGGGAGGATTGATTGTATCCTGGTATTTTCGACACCCCAAAATTGCCGAGAAACTTCTTGATTTCAAAGACAAAAAGAGTGCTTATCATTCAAATGTTTTTGAGAAAAAAGCTTATGTTGATATTTGGGCTTTGGGCGCTACAATGTTTGAAGTAATCTCAAGGAAAGTCCTATTTTATCAATGTGGGGTTTATCGTGACAAGTATTTTTTCAACAGTGAACATCAACTTTATCAAGCAATTAAGGCTCAAGAAGAGATCCCTTTTGGGATTTACAACATAATCAATTTCCACGTTACTAAAGCAGATGTTTTTAGTAAAAAAGAACATAGCGAAACTTTAATATATATTCTAACTGAAATGCTTAACTCCAATTCTCTCTATGAAGCAAAAGATCTTCTTTTCCTTTTTGATGAGAACTATCGAGAAAAAGTATTATTCGATGGATTAGATTTTGATGATTATCGTGTTCCTATATGTGGTTAAATTATAAAAAATGATTTAAAATTTATTTGAATATTTATAAAAAAAATGCATAGGCAAGATTATACATTTGATCAAAAAAGAGAGATAATCTTTCGTAAAATAAATCTATATACTATTTTATGCCCGATCTATGGTATTCTAAAATGTCCTTCTTGCTGGGGAAAAATGTCATTAGGTCACGAATTGAAAAAAAATGGGGAAAAATATAGTGGGTATGGTAATTATTTATCAATACATATAGAACTTGGATATAAACCAGTCCCTGATAATTATCAAAATATTCAAAGAATTGAGATAGATCATCTTGATTGTTGCTTTAATGGGGGTCAAGCTACATTTGAAAATGGTATTATGATATGTGAAAATTGTAATAAAATTTTTCGTGAGTTTTTGACAAAAGAAGAAAAACTATATTTGTTGAATAATGATCACGAACTAATGGATTGTGATAATGTAGATTATCGTGTAAATAATGGCAATGTACAAATTATTCAAGATGGGAAGAAAATATTTAATGGGAAAGACATAATAAGCTCTATGCTTTATAGAAGAGAACAAAACAGGAAAGAGTGGGATGTTGTTCCAATGTACGATTAAAAATTGATTTTTTATATCTTTGGACGTTAACTTATTAAATGTCTTATTGTGCTACAGATTGCGATTTTAACTTACAAAATAATATACTTTGTAAGGATTATTACATAATTGAAATAGTAAAAAAATATGCTTTTACTAAAAATGATTATATAGTCATTATGATGTGTATATTTTTAATGGAAATATTAAAAGTAGTAATAAATATCGTTAACTATAAATAAATTTATAAATATATTTGATCATATGCATCTAACTAAATTGACATTACATCTTTTAAGATTCTTTGGTAATGGCTTATCATAATTGTAAGGTATGATAAGATCCCGCAATGTTTTTGGCAATTCAATAATTTCTTGAGTATAATTTATTCCAAATGATAAATACCTAAGATTATTTGGAAAGTTTGGTATTTTCTCGTTAAAATCATCTCCAAATTTTAATATTTGTAGGTTCTTTGGAAGAATGCCGATTTTTCTATTAAAACCATCTCCAAATTGTATGAATATTACTTCATTGCTTAAATTATCAATTGGATAATTAAATGAATTGCCAAAATTGATAAATCTTACATTCAATGGTAAAAAATCGACCGGTTGATTGAAAGAAAATCCAAAATTAATCAATGTAACACTAAGAGGTAAATTATCAACACTTTGATTAAAATCATGACCAAAAACAATAGTTCTTAATCCTTTTTGTTCATCAAGCCACTCATCGCTTGGATCACACGCTATAGCTCGTATTGATGGGAAACTTAATTTGAAGGATCCCCTGTATTCTTTATTGTACCAATCTATATTAATATCTTTTACATTATTACTTGGAAAATTATCAACTGGTTGATTAAAGTTGTGTCCAAAAAATATGGTATGAATTCTTTGGGGGTATTTATTAATTCTTTGGTTGAATTCATTCCCAAAATAAATTACTCTAATATTATCAGGGAGCTTATCAATTGATTTATTAAAACAATTTCCAAAATAAACTCTCTTTAATTTTTTCATCTTTTCTAAAATATCATCATTAAGTTCTTCATTAAAATTATTCGAGAATTGAATACTATCATCATCTTCATAAATTGTATATCCACTCATTTTATTATTTAAATTGCCCAATCTAAAATAAATCAATTTTTTATAATTTTCTTAAGCCCTCACATCAATATTTTTGAACATTGATATCAACACTTTTTTTTCTTTCTTATTTTTTTCAAGAAATCCATTTTCAACTAGGGAAAGTTTTTCATTTAACATTTTTACATCAACATTGAGTGATTTAAGGTGTTTATCTACATTTGGATTCACCATTGTCTCAAAAACTCGATTGATAACATAACAAATGTATTTCTTTTTTCTCGTAATCCAAGCATTCTTAAAAATATAATCATACAAAGCAGCAATGAATATTGCTTTATGCTTATAGCTGTAGTGAAATTCTATATTTTCCAAGAGTATGTTCACATTTCTTTTAATAATCAATTCGTTCTCGTTTTTTTTGAAATTAGGCTCTTTATCAAAGTCGAGTTTCGTTTCTTCGAAAATAGATTGGACAAATGGATGAGTTTTAATAAACTTGTCATAGTTCTTACATAATTTTAATGAATTCAAATTATGCTTTAAACATACTTGATTATCACCACAAACACATTTGTTGTTTTTCGACATTGGAGGTCGAACTATTACAGGACCATCATCTTCGAAAATCCTTTCCAAATCGATTTCATTATCCATTAATTAATGGATAATAAAATTGGTAAAATAAACTATCAATTTTTTAGTGATTCACTTTCTTGAGAATAGTAAATATGGATGTGCCATTGGATTCTTTAAAATGAGCTTTTATTTCATAATGATCACAAAAATTATCAATTAAGAAGAAAACATAATTACCATGTTCATCATATCCAATAGAACTATTTATCTTGCAGTGGCTTTCCTTTATAAAATTAAGGAGGTCGTCTTTTTTTAGGTCTTTCTTGCTTAATATTTTTTTAAGATAACTTACATGATATTTAGTCAAAATTGTTTTTTTAACCTCTTCAACGTTTATTAAACCATTATCTTTGATATATCCTGCTGCCAAGAAAGTATTTATATCAACTACTATATGGCACCCCTCGAAAACATTGAAATTCTCAAAAATATGATTAGTATGTTGTACTATATGATTATTTTTGTCAACAACATAGATTCCACGATTATTATCACATTTAATAATGTAGTATTCGTCTAAATTTGCTTTTACTGTTTTACAATTATCAAAAATATTCATATAGTGATGTTCCGATACTATTACAGGTAGAATATTATGATTGTTGTGTTCGATTTGCGGATGAAGTATGGTTTTTGAATTTTCTCCAATCCAATCTTGCTCAAGATATGGCTTTCCATTTATTAAAAAAGTTAGGTTCTTTGTTGATGGATTTTTTAAAACAGTTAAATCACTATAATGATCATTTAAAGTCTCAACAATTTCATTTTGCGTTTTTTCGTCAAAAGTCTTAAGATTAAAATACTGTTTAAGACTTCCCTCTTTTCTAAAGCATAAATAGTTATCAAAAATAACAAACTTATCCATTAAATTATTCTAACTATTTTTTTATTTAATATTCCCGAAATGCGTAAAAAAAATATTATATAAATTATAAATGTCCGTTCTCTCAGGAACCGCCCTCGTATCATCATTCGATGAAAAAACTTTTCGTGTCAATGAAGCTAGAACTGCTGCTGATCTTGGCATTGTTTTAAATGGAAATTATACTCTTGTTTTCTATTACAGCGATATTATTGTTGGTGATGTTAATGGTATTCTTTCTTATAATGACTTAGCAAATGGTGTTTTCACTAGTTATGTTGATGAATTTATTTTCACTCTTCGTTTTTCTTTTTTTGACAATGTTGTTACTTATTTGCTTTCATACACAGGAGATAAGGACAATAAACAATACTCAGGAATTGCTCAATTTATTGAAGAACCAAATGATGAAAATGCCCCATCTAAATTGATTAGGCAAAAATTATTTTAAATTACTTCCCTGTGCTTCCAAATCCACCTTCTCCTCGTTGAGTTTCATCTAACTCTTCGACTTCTCTAAAATCTTCTGTAAAAATTTTCTCAAATATTATTTGAGCAATTCTATCTCCTCCTGAGATATTGAAATCTTTATCTCCATTATTCATCAAAATTACCTTAACTTCTGCTCTATAATCACTATCAATAACTCCTGCGAAAACATCAATTCCATTCTTAAAGGCTAATCCACTTCTCGGGGCGATTCTTGCATAACAATCATTCGGTACTTTAATTGAAATACCAGTTGAGATGGCTTTCCATTTCTTAGCAGGAACTAAATCTTCACTTAATGCATGAACATCTAACCCTGCACTACCAGGAGTAGCTCTAGTTGGAATTTTAGCATTTGGATCGAGTCTTTTAATTAAAAACATTTTTTTATACATATTTCTATAAAAAAATTAATCATTTTTTACAAATTTAAGCAAATCGTTTCACTATAGTCTATTTTCAAATATAAATTATCCTTGCAATATTGGAATATCTTATCTTTGTTATTGTGAGTTATTAGATCATCATCTATTGTGTACCATTGAATATTCACTGGAATAAATAATTTCTTAATATTCTTTGGAAGTTTATTAGGTAGAATTGGTAATTTGGTTGTATCACAATATCTCCTTAATTCTAGTGAATTATCAAAAATATTGTAAAAATAATCATCGAATCCAATCCCAAGTATTTCTAAAGATTCTGGTAATACCAATTCATTGTCATATTCCTTTAAAATCAATGTTTTTAGATTTGGTGGCAGTCTTATGATTGGATGTTTATCGCTATAATTCGAAAAATATATTAATGTGTTAAGACTCTGAGGAAATTGATAATCTTTGGCATAATTAAATATATTTATCATCAAAATATTTAGATTCTCTGGTAAACTTTTTAGATTATGATTATACATCAAAGAAATCAATATTAACATTTTTAAATTTTTGGGTAAATTATCCAATCTATGGTTAAATTTACTCTCAATACATAATACTTTCAAATTGTTGGGTAAAAAATCTAAAGGTTGGCTAAACTCATATTTCAAGGATAATACTTCAAGAGATTGTGGAAGATTATCAATTGGTTGATTAAAATCATAGGATAATTGAAGTTTTTTTAGTTTTTTTGGCAAATTATTTATGGGTTTGTTGAAACATAAATATGGCTCTGGAATAGCTTGAAAATATATCTCTTCTATTGAATCAGGTAGATTATCAAGCTCTTGATTATAATATGAACCAAATGAAATACTTTTCAATGTTTTGGGCAAATTATTTGTTTGAAAATTTGCGTGGTTAAATATTTCTAATTCTTCTAGATAATCTGGTAGGATAGCGCATAAATCATAATTCACCATACATTCAAAACTTATTTTTTTAACATTATTTGGTAATTTTCTCTTAATTTCTTTACTATAATAATCAAAATTTATTGTACTAACTTTCTTGAATAATTCAAAAATTTCATCATTTAATTCATACCCAGAATACATCCATCTATTTATTGTAATGGAATCACCTTCAATAAAGTAATTATCCATTTCATATATTTCATATAATTATATGAAATAAATTCTTTATATTCACTTCCAAGTTCCATACATATTATGCATAGCGTATTTTCCAAAATATTGTTCATAAGGATATTCCAATATGTGTATATTTTCCTTATTGGGATAATCATAATAATTATCAGTCACATAATCTGGACCAGTGGTTTTATAAACGAAAACTATATCATCATTTTTCCTTTCTATTATTAATTCTATATTATTATGTATATTATCTATTAAACGTTTTATAAAAGGGTGTTTTGGAATAGCTCCAAATGCATATTGACCAATGAATTTTCTTATTCCATTTCGACAGTAATTATCATAATTTCTATATTTTTCTTTACACAATTTCTCTGTTAAAATTAAATCTATGGGAAACACTGCATCATATTTTAATAAATCGTCTAATGGTTCTAAACAAATCATATCTAAATCAAAATAAAATCCACCATAATGATAAACCGCAATATATCTAAAAAAATCTATTTTTTGTATTTTGATTGGAAGTTTTTTATAAGTCTCGTAATATTCTGGATAATATTGCTGGAGAAAATTTTCGATATGTTCGTCTGTGAAGAATAAATATTTAAAATTGGGATTTATCTTTCTAAAAGATTCAATATCCTTGAAATATTTTTGTGGTGGATCATCATCTTTCCAAGTTTGTATAATTATTCGTGGTATTTTACTATTCTCAAAAAATTCATATTGAGTCATTAATGCGATAGTGACTAAAAAAACAATACAAATTATAAGTACTAATGTTATATTAATCATACTTACTTATAACATTTATTTTATCTTATTCAAAAATTTTTGATAATTTTTTCTCCATTTTTGATATTCTATTTTTGTTGCTTTGGGTAGGTTCAAATCAAAAGGAACAAAATAAAAACCAAAATTATTTGTCGTTGTTTCCCTTTCATCGATCATTTCTGAGAACGTTAGGCTTCCCCAAGCATATATAATTTTTGGATTATCAACATATGCTAAATATATTTTATCATTGCAATATGTATGTTTTGCCTCTGCTATCCAATTTGATTTTTCCTCAATTGAATCAGTTGATTCCCAACTTTCTTCACTTGAATCTTCGTTTTGTGTAATCAATTCAATATTTTTTATAAATAATTTCATATTAAGTGGGTTGTTTTGTGTAACTTCATTGATTAGATTTTTAGCATTTTCACATCCTTTACTTGCAGACTCATAAATATACTTTGCACCTTCCTCGAAATTGTTATCTTGGTATAATAAGCATTCACCATATTTATAAGTACATTCAATATGTCCTACACTAGCCCATTTTTTTAAAATATTTAATTCATATGGAGTAGGATCATCATCATCTACTTTCCTTAATGTTTCTTCAATTTCCAATCTTTGTTTTTCATTTGGAGGAAGAGAGACTTTTTCATTATTTGGATATGAAATATCCCATATTTCAATCCCACGATGGTATGGCATATCGTAAAATTTACTCCAATCAAATTTTTCAAAATATTTAACCATATCAAGAATATCCATACTGTGATTTTCCAATCCAAATATATCATAAAATGGTTTTGTTACAATTTGAGGTTCATTTATTAATAGTTTTGAATCAGGAGGAATGTCTTCTACTCTACTATAGCTTTTTCCACTATCATAACCTAGAAAACATTTTGGTATAAATGGTTCTTCCAATCTATTTTCAAAGCTACCTAAACAATATTCTTCAAAATTATCATCTTCATCATAACTTTCATATTCCTCTTCATAGTCCCCATATAAATCATAAACTAATCCCTCTGATCGATCCTCTAAAACTAGCCTAAATTTTTTTTCAATAATATTTGGGTTATCATCGTATATTTCATAAAATGTATTATACCCACTTCTTCCTAACATAATAGCTTTATTATCATCTGTAATCTTCATCAAGTTATACCAACATTTGTTTGTTTTAAAAAAATCTGATTCCCAAATGTCATTACCAATTTGAACATATATACCGTCTTTTCTTAAAATGTTATTTGTCATTTTTATATAAAATTGATTTATTTTTAACTAGAGTTTTACAAAAGAAAATGAATTACATCAAAATATGTGAACATGGACATCAAAAAACTTTTTGTAAGGAATGTGGAGGAAAATCGATATGTATTCACAATAAAAGAAAATACCACTGTAATTTATGTATTGGAAGTGGAATATGCTCGCATGGAAAGAGAAAATCTAGATGCATTGATTGTGGAGGAACGGAAATTTGTGTCCATGAAAAATATAAGCAACATTGCAGGATTTGTCTAGGAAAAAAAATATGTATTCATTTAAAAATATCAAATGAATGTTTCGATTGCTCTCCATTTATTAAATGTATTCATGGAAAGTACAAAGAAAATTGCTACATTTGTAAAGGTTCTAAAAAATGTAATCATGGAAAATATAAATATTATTGTGCTGATTGCAAAGGTAAAGGCATATGTAATCATTCTAAAAGACGCAATCGTTGTCAAGAATGTAAAAATGCTTGTACTCATGGAAACATGCAAGGTCATTGTAATGAATGTAAAGAGTTAAATTTCATTCAATCATTATTTAATTATAAACATCTTTTTCTCTCCACATTTCTTCATAATGTTTTGTCTTACTATACTTGGACCTTTCTTTCTTATAATCTTCATATGGAACTATAATCTTTTTCCCCTTATAATACAAATCAACAATTAGATTCTTCTTTGCTTTTTTTACCAACATTCCAATTATATCTAATCTTGGTGCATTTGATGGATCTTCGTCATAAATTTCACCCATCATTCCTGGTCCAGTAATATGTAATGGTGATTTACCATAATATTTTTGATCAACATTACTAACAATCTTATCTATACATTTTTTAATGTATTCATTATGTGGTTTTGTCATTAAAAATGCATTATAAATACCAGTCTTTCCCTTGTACCAGTATGGTACATCTTTAGCTAAATGTTCATTATTTATTAAATTTATTAATTTAAATCCATTATAACATTTCAATTTAATATCTAAGTAAATACCTCCTTCCTTATATAGTACACAAAGTCTCCATAAATCTGCTTTATATGCACCAGGCTTAAGTTTATCATAGGCATTTAATACTTTTTTATCAAAATTGTATTTTATAAAATTTCTACAGTCTTCATCATCGTACAGGTAATGTTCAAATTCTGGATTTGCTTTCTTTAGATCATCTACACATTTCTGCATCTTATATGGTAATTGTTTTGTATGCCACGTTTGAAATATTTTTAATGGTACGCTGCTTTCATCCTGAAATTTTTCTATACTGGATTCTTGAAAATATTTTAGAAAAAATACAGCAAAATATACAGGAATTATTTTAGCATCAAATATTAAAAACATACTAAGCAACAGTATTTTTATAAATGTATTATTGTAAATTCTCATTGGCATAAAATGAATCATAATTATTAACAAAATTAAAACAAATATTTGATACATATTTTATATGATATTTTTTATTCAGAAAAGAAAAAATAACTAACTATTTTTAGTAAAAAAATTGAAATATTTCTATTTTAAGACATCTTAACATTAAAGACTAAGTATTTTATGTCTACTTTAATTATTGTTGAAAGTCCTGCAAAAGCTAAAAAAATTGCACAGCTTTTGGGCAAAGATTATATTGTTAAGGCTAGTATGGGTCATATTAACGAATTAGCGAAAGAAAATATGGGTATCGATGTCGCAAATAATTTCGAACCATCGTATTCAGTGATATCAGGAAAAGCAAAAACTTTAAAAGAATTGAAAGATACTGCAAAAACTGTTCGCAAAATTATTTTGGCAGGAGATGCTGATAGAGAAGGAGAGGCAATTAGCTGGCACGTTGCTAGAGAACTAAGATTGCCGATTGAGACTACACCAAGAATTGTTTTCCACGAAATTACAAAAACAGCTTTGACAAATGCACTTTCTAATCCAGGATTATTGAATATGGATTTAGTTAATGCTCAACAAGCAAGAGCAGTTTTGGATAAATTAGTAGGATTTGAAATTAGCCCAATTTTGTGGAAGCAAATTCAACCAAGCTTATCTGCAGGAAGAGTTCAAACACCATTGCTTCACATTATTATGGAAAGAGAAAAGGAAATTGATAAATTCAAGAGTAGTTCGTATTTTCGAACAACTGGTGTTTTCTATGTTGAAGAAGGAAAAACATTTTTAGGAGTTTTGGATAAAAAATTCGAAAAAATTGAGGATGTTAAAAAATTCCTCTTGGATATTCAAAATGCAAATTTTTCCATTTTTGGAATTAAAAAAGGAAACAAAACAAAAAAGCCAGCACCTCCTTTCACAACTGCGTCTCTTTTACAGGATGCTGGTGGTAAATGCAGGATGAGTGCTAAACAAATTATGGATAGTGCTCAAAAATTATATGAATCTGGAAAAATCACATATCATAGGACTGATAGCACAAATTTGAGTAAGGATATTCTTGGTGTTATTAAACAATATGTCACTGATAATTTTAGTGAAGATTATGTTAAATTGAGGAATTACAAAACAAAAACAAAATGTGCGCAAGAAGCACACGAAGCGATTCGTCCAACTTACATTGATACGGTCTCACTTGGAGAAGAATTTGGTCAAAATGAAAAGAAATTATATTCAATAATTTGGAAGAGAACTGTAGCAAGTCAAATGGCAGATGCAACATTTGCGACTTTACAAATACAGGTTGGAAATGATAAGAGAGAAGAAATATTTAATTGCAATGGCGAGGAATGTACTTTTGAGGGATACTTAAAAGTATATAATTTCCAGCAAGATGATAATAAGGAAGAAGATCCTGATGAAATTCCTCAATCTCCATATGAAATTTTGAATTCATTGAAGAAGAGTGATGTTGTTTTCTATGAGCAATTATCTAGTGAAGAAAAAATGACTCAAGGTCCAGGACATTTTACAGAGGCTCAATTAATTAAGCAAATGCAAGATACTGGAATTGGTCGTCCAAGCACATATTCTTCGATGATAAACAAGATTCAAGAAAGAGGATATGTTGTAAAAGAGAATAGAGACGCTGGAAAAGCGACAATGCATCATTTATCATTAACTCCAAAAGGAAAAATGAAAGAGACTTCAAAAGAAGTTACTTTGAAGAAAGAGATGAACAAATTATTTCCTACAGATACTGGAAAAATTACTGATAATTTTATGACTGAGCAATTTAATGAGCTTGTTGTACCAAAATACACAGCTGATTTAGAAGAACAATTGGATTCAATCGCAAATGGTGAAAGTGAGTGGAGAACTGTTGTTCGAGGATATTATGATGGATTTCATCCTAAGGTGGAGCATTTTATGTCAATGAAAAAAGAAGCTCCAAAAGAAAAAGCGAAACATATGCGTATAATTGGAAATGATAGTGAGGGAAATCAAATCATTTCGAGAATTGGTCCTTACGGTGCCATCGTACAAAGCGGATCGAAGGAAGCTGGAAATGTTAAATATGCTTCTCTTGAAGGAAGCCAATCAGTTGATACGATTACGCTGGGAGAAGCAATTGAGTTATTGAAATATCCAAAATCATTTGGACAGTACAATGGAAATCAGTTAATTTTGAAGAAAGGTAAATTTGGTCCATATTTAGAGTATTGTGGTAAAACATATTCTTTGAAAAATGCTGGAGTACAAATTGACGATGTTTCTCGTGAGAAAGCGATTGAAATTATTACGACAAATGAAGGCTATGTTCCAAAAGAAAAGGAATCAAAGAGCTCAAAGACTGAAAAGACAGTTGAGAAGACTGAAAAAGTAACAAAAGTTTCAAAATCCAAGTTTAAGAAAAATTAATGTATTGAAAAGTAATGGGGATTTTGATAGATTCAATATTTATGAATTACGATGATTGTAGGGAAAAGTTGAAGAATATTATTTTTACCAATTTCTTTTATTACGCAATTTTTTGCGATGATAATGTTGAAATAGAATTTATAAAAATGAGATGTAGAAATCTTCTTCAAAATGAATTGACTATGCTTTTCGAAGATAATGTTTGGGAAAATATATGGAACCAAGCCTATCGACAAATACAATATGATATAAATGACAATATGTTATTCTTGTAAAAAAAATGATTTAATATAATGTAGAATCAAAGAAAATAAAATGGAAACTATTAAATTAGAAGATTTGAATGACCTAGTTATTGAGGAAATTGCTAGACAATGTCCTCAATTAAAATTAATAATGAACGTGGATATTGAAGATGTAAGAGAATATGGTTACGAATTCCCAATGGGGGATGATGAAGTTGAGATTGTGGTGATCAAAGGTAGAGAATATAGTGTAAAATTAAGCCCATTGAAAAAATATGAAAAATTGATTGCATTAGATGAATGCAAAATTCTAAGCCCAACTAGAAGGACATTGGATGAAATATATAATTGTTACTGCAAAATTATTGAGAATAAGAATTTATTTGATGAAGCAATGAAAAGAGATGAATTTTATTATACATATAAAGAACATCAAAATGGATCCAAAATATTTGTTTTAATGGATATGAAAAATAGCATAGTTACAAGTATCTTATTTTATCTATATCATTAATCAGCAATATATATAATTTCATCTTTTTTACCGGCGCAGTATGTACAAATTTTATAAGGATTATGATGATTACAATTTAAACATCTATTTTTAAAATTGTCCACATCCATTAAAGATATATATTTTTGAGGATATTTTTTAAAATATCTATTTTGATTAAATTCAAACATATTTTCAAAAAAATTTTGAATACTCATTTCACCTTTTTGTTTTTGACATTGAGAACATATATAAATACCATTTGTAATATCATATGATCCTCCGTGTTTTATTGGTATTATGAAATCACACTCTCCTGGTCTTATAAATGATTTATCAAATAAATTAACTGTTTCATCTATTCTTAAATTATATTTTTTTAATAATTCTTGAGCAATATGTTTCCCAGGAAATATTAAGCAATTTATACAATATGGACATACAATTAAATTATTTAATTTTGTAATTAATTTTATTGAATCAATATGATATCCTAAAAATTTAACATTTATGTTTTGTATATTTTTAAAATTGTTATAATATTGGTTAAAATAAATATCAGTCTTATTTTGAATTGAAAAATCTTGATTTTGTTTCATTATTTTTGTAAATATTTATTTTTTTCGAAAAAAAAATAAATAAAATAAGATGATTATATTTAGTAGGATGTTTTACAGTTTTGTATCTACTTTAACTTATGACAATTTTCAAGAATTGTTACAAAGTGAGAATTATGATAAATTGATTTATGATTGTTATTATTCATCAAATCAAGAGGAGATTTTGGGTTTTTTGGAGCGTCATTTATATTCTAACAATTTCATACTCAATTACATTTATGTAAGGAATTCATTCCAGTTGGCTAAATTTAAGGATCCTGATATTGTTAGAAAGTGTTTGTCTTTAGCATTTAGGACAATTTTAATAGTTATTTCACATATTAATATTTGTAATGAAATTAATAGAAAATTTGAAGTGCTTGATATATTAATTAAAAAGTTTGATGAGAAATTCAATGGATATGTAACACTAGACATATTTGATTTCTGTTCAAATTTAGCTAAAAAAGATTTTTTAAATTTTATAGATACTATGAGTGGTAATATATCTTTGCCACAAATTCAGTTATCAAGTAATGATAGAAAGAAGATGGTTGATTTACCAGAGCCACATATTATTTGTAATATTACAGCAGGTCAATGGAGATACCCTGCTATGAAATTTAATAAATATAGTGATGATATAGAAAAAGAAAATAGCGAAAAATTTTTAAAAAATTATAGTGCTAGATGCCAAAAATATTATGAAGCATACCAGTATATTAGCGAAAAATTTAAATGTATTCGAAATGAAGTAATCGCAAATGATGAAATGAATTTATCTAAATATTTTTTATAAATGGATTAGATATTACACCTTTGCACATTTAAAACGCCGATTTAATGACAAAAAAATATACAAAAATGCAATGGCGAATTTCACGCCTTACCATACTTATCTTCCTTTCGGAGTATCGTAGGTATTTATTCTTTTTGTTCTCTAAAACATTTTAGTCTTCTTTTTCCTTTTTTCTCACATTGTAAAAGAAGTAAAATATTTTTAGAAGCATTCACATCCCTATCCATACAACATAATTTACACTCGTTGGAACTACAACGGATTACGCTATGGTATTCAGATATTCTTGCTTTTCCTTTACATAATTTTTTATTTCTATAAAGACTTATTTTTTCAAAGCATTTATGGCATGTTTTACTTGTTCCCCATTCATCTATATCTACTACATCACAAAAACGTTTTAATTCTTTCTTTAATTTTAGAATTGGGGTTGTTGGATGTTTTTTTACAAATCCATGTTGTTGTGAATAATCTCCAAAACCAATTAAAGTTTTTTTGTCCTTAGTAATATTTCTACATATTTTTTCTAAAGTTGCTTTTCCTCTACAATAAGAAGTAAAATTTAAACCTCTAAAATTTTTATCACAATGAAATTTAAAAAATAATTCTATATTTGGCAATACATATTCAAAATAACTTATCATATTTTTTGTATTACTTACTTTGAAACTTGGTATATTCTTCCATAAATCATAATATTCCCAATTTTTATACCACATCTCTCTTTTCTTACAAGCATAAAACATTTTGCTATGATGTCTATATTGTTTAGTAGAACACTGTAATATTTCATCTTTTTCATTACAAGATGTAAATAAAGCACGAATACCTGGATCAATACCAACATACTGATCATAATCAATATTTCGAATATCCTTTGTTTTTATTTCTTTTATTTTAGGTTTTTCCATTGTGATAACTCCACATTTTCCATCGGTAAAAATACTATAATGAAATTTTTTATTCTCTGTTTCAAATTTTTCAATATTAAATAGACTTATCCAATATTCTCTTTTCTTTTCATCAAAATCTTTAAAGTTTTGCTGTTTTGTTAAATAAGAAATAATATCATTAAGAGCAGTAGAGCATATTTGAATATTATCCATAGTAAATGAATGTTTATTAGGTAATAAACTAAAAACTCTTACTCCTTTTTTATTTTTGTGTTTTTCAAATTCAAGTAAAATATTATGATAAATTTTTATAAAATGGGATGAATATTTAATTATATTAATTTCCGTAGGTATATATTTTAACCATTTTTTCATATAAAGAATAAAATAATTATTACCATTATAATTTTTATCATATATGTCTTTACACCATTTATAGATAATACCTTTTCTTGTTTCTCCAGTCCGTAATTCTAAATATTTTGAAAAACGTTTATAAAAATTAAGTTTTATATGGTTTTTTGTCATAGTTAATTGTTGTTTATTCAAATTATTAATTAAAGCTCCCATTTTATCTCTAAAAGGTAAATCTTTAATTAAAAAAGAGAATTGTAAAAATGATTTATATATTTCATCTTCTTTATCAAACTCAGATTTTCTATTTTGAAGTGTAGAAACATATGAACAAGCATTATAAAATAAATTTTGTGTTAATTCAGGTAATTCTTTTTTTTCTTCAATTAATCGTGTAAAGTGAAAATTTAATAATTTATATGATAAAAAGCTGATTTTATTAATATTATAAACAATTTTTTGTATTCCTTCTTTTAGATAATTATTTTTACATAAACTATTCCAAGACATTTTAATGCAAATAAAATCCAAATCTTTATTTTCTTCAATTCTTTTAGAAACGTCATTTCTCTTTATTTTTACTTTTGGAAGTGCCATTTTTATATATTCATATATAAAAAAGTCTTTAAATAGTTAGAAAAACTATTAAATTTTTAATTTTTAATTTTTAATTTCTAATTCTTTTTGTTTCTTTTTCTCTTTTTGATTTAAATATGCAGTTCTTCTATATTGTTTAAGTTTATCAGGATTTTCTTGAGCTAATTTTTTTAATGATTCTTTTGCTTTTTCTTTAACATAATCTTTATTTTTTTCATAATAAGCTTTTCTAGAATTATAATAATTTTCTATTTGTTCTTTTAATTTTTCATTTTCTTTTTTAAGAAATATATTTTCTTTAACTAATTCTTCTACATTCATTTAGGTAAATTTGATAGATAATAATTTATTTTATATATAAAAATTATTTTTAAATATATAAAATAATCGGCGTTTTAAATGCGCAAAGGTTTAAAAAATTTTTGATATCTAATTAAAATGGAAAAATTTTTATTTGGTGTTGCAACTGCATCCCATCAAAATGAAGGTAATAATTTTTTGAATAACTGGTGGGATTGGGAAATAAAGAAAAATCTTGAAAGATCTGGGATTGCTTGCAATAGTTGGAATGATTTTAGAAAAGATATTGATTGTGTTAAAGAATTGGGTTGCAATTGCTATCGTTTTTCATTGGAATGGAGTCGAATATTTATTGACGAAGAAACTGTTGATCTAATAGCTCTTGATAGATATGAGGAAATGATTGATTATTGCATTGAATTGGGTATTGAGCCAATTATTACACTACATCACTTTACTAGACCAAGATGGTTTGATAATAATTACAGTGGTTTACATAATCGTGTCTTTTTGGATTATTTCAAAAAATACGTTAAAGTTGTTTGTAAAAAATTTGGAGCAAAGGTTAAATGGTGGATTACATTTAATGAACCAATGCTAGAATGTGTAAATGGATATCTTCGTGGTACTAGACCTCCTGGCAAAACTGGAGATTTCGAATTAATGTACCAAGCTATAATAAATATATTGGATAGTCATTGCTTAGCATATAAAATAATAAAAAAATATAATGAGAATTCGATGGTGAGCATCTCAAAAAATTTAGTTGATTTTGAAAAACAATATACATATGATGTTGTAAAATCAAAAATAGAAGATCAAGTGATAAATAATTTTAATTGGGGTATTCTTGATGCATTCTATAAAGGAGAATTTAATTATGGTATTAATCTAGCAGGAATTGGATTGAAAAAATCAAAAAAAAGAGAAGCTTGGATTGGAAAATTAGATTTTTTAGGAGTCAACCATTATAATGTGGGATATGTTGATATTAGTTATACTATAAATAATCCAATTAATGTACTTCTTATGAAAAAAGATAATAAATATATAAAAAATAGTTTAAAATGGGACATCAAACCATTTTCAATGGATAATGTTGTAAAAAATATTATTGAAAAATATGGTAATATCAAAATATTTATAACAGAGTCGGGTGGTTGTGAAAAAAAAGATAGACCAAAAAATAATCATATTCAATTGCACGTATTAAACTCTCATATGAAAAGTGTTGTAAAAAATAAAAATGTATGTGGTTATTTATGGTGGACATTAGTTGATAATTACGAATGGGAGGATGGTTGGAAACCAAAATTTGGTTTATATAAAATGGTAAGGAATGAAAATAATTATGAGCGAGTTATTAAAGATTCTGGTAAAAAATACAAAGAATTTATTGAAAATTTTTCAAGATAGGTGTGGCGTTATAATTTTTTTGTTTTTTTATTACCATAATATTTTTTTTATTACCATAATAAAAAATAATTTTTTTGTTTTTTTATTACCATAATAAAAAATAATTTTTTTGTTTTTTTATTACCATAATAAAAAATAATTTTTTTGTTTTTTTATTACAATAATATTTTTTTTATTACCATAATATTTTTTTTATTAATATTTTTACATTATTTTTATATTTTTTTTATTTAAATATGAAGTGTTACAATCAAACTAGATAATATTATTTAATTTTTAAATAATATATTTTTCATTACCAAGGATTTTTCTTATTACCATAACTCGTTTTTTTAAACTTGGATTTTTTATGGTAATATACAATACAAATTTCGGTTTATTACCATTTTGAATATTTTTTTATAAATATTTTTTAAAAACTATTACCATTTTAATACCATCACTCTCCAAGTTTTTTTCATTACCATAACTTTAAAAAACTCTCTAAAAATACCAAAAAATAAATATCGACCTTTAAAAATTCAAAAAAATCTTAAAAAATGCTCTATTTTATCACTTCGCGGTTCAATGCATTTTATTATCATGATCATCTCGATATAAAAAATCAAAATGTTAAAATGGTAATAAAATTACGATCAACATTTTGTTTTTTCTCAGCTTCGAAACATTACCAGGGATACTGCGATGGTTCAAAACAGGAGTATGGTAATGGGTTTTTTGAACGCTCAATTTTTGTTTTTAACGCTTACCACGTTTTGGTATTTTATTACCATAAAAATGAAAAAAGTGCGGAGACGTTATGGTCGCAAAACCCGCGCACGTGGTACTTCATGGTATATGGGATCGTTTAAAAAATGAAGTACCATAATCGATGGTCATATTTTTGATGGTAATAATCGAATTTTAGATTTTTACATTTTTATTTTTATGGTATTACGTCATATTATTCATTAGGAACAATTTTTATCATGATAAGCTTCTAGAGAGGTCAATGACCATTTTTTGGTATTAAACCCATTTAAAAAAAAGATAAAAAAAAATATGACCATATCGTATTATGGTAATGACTTTTTATAAATTTTGAAAAATTACATTACCATATTATCGTATTTCATTACCATGCATAATTCTTTAAATTATATAATTTATTACGATAGATGGTATATTTTTTGAAGCTTCTTAAAAACTTCACAGTACCATATTTTTTGGTAATAATTAATTTTTATTTTTTTATTTTATTAAATTACCATGATATCATCAAAAATGATTTCTCGAAATTTTATTTTATGGTACTAGACTAAAAAATAGAAAAAATATTTGTGTTTAAAAATATTACTTCACGGTTCAAAAAAAATCCAATCACGGTTCATGATATTATAATACCATATTTTCATTTTTTTTATTTTTATGGTAATAAAATAAAAATTTTCATATTTTTCGATTTTATGAAAAAAGTCCAATTTTCCCTCTTTTTTTTAAAAAACTCGATGAATTAGAAATCATCCCATGAAACGTTAGAGATTTCTGAAAATCTTTGAACCGTGAGTTGAAACTCCTCTGGGTCATATATATTTTTTGACTAAAAAATCATATATCATGCATTACCATAAAACAAAAAAGAAAGTGCGGAACTTTTTTTAGTCTCGTAATAAAACATTACCATATTTACATTTTATGGTATAAAAGAACGTTACATAAAGTTTATTTTATTACCATTTTATTACCATATTTTAATATTTTTTTAATAACTTAATTTATTACGATAAAAAAAAGTTAGAACAATAATAAGGATTTTATATTATAATTTGAGTATTTATTATTTTTTAAACAATATTATGTATTATCATATTTATATTTTTATGGTAATAAAGTAATCTAACTATTTATATTTTTATGGTAATGTAATATCATAAATAAATTAAAATTCAACAAATTTGCTATTTTTAAACCTTTTGGGCTAGTACAATCTTAATATTTTAAATCTAGAAAAAAAGAAAAAAATATAGCGAGAGTTGTAAGATAGTAAATTCGAAAAAAATCATAAAAAAAATCAAAATTTTTAGTCAAGGATGCACAATTTTATTTTGCCATTTTAGCCAAGTAATGTCACAAAAAAAAAAATGATTTTGCAAT